>MDSW01074828.1_pt1 | contig 27186 bp, 26 predicted proteins | sample 811171 | NCBI WGS metagenome assembly MDSW01 (sample SAMN05326641, study PRJNA326480) | marine metagenome | isolation source: seawater | place: Atlantic Ocean: North West | collected 2012 | reverse complement strand
TTTAAATTCATTTTCCCAAATCTTACGTTTAAATATTTCAATAAAATTGTTCATTGTATAGTTCAATTAATATCAATTAAAAAATTATCTATTTTTTTACCTATTTCACCCCAACTGTATTTCTTAAAGATATTTTCTTTTATATCATTGATACTTTGATCCTTTATGGTTTGGTTCAAAATTGTAAATATTGAATTTGCAAAAGACTTGGGCTTATCAGCTATAAATACTGTTTCATAATGTTGAAAACTTTTTGAAGCCATTGAGGTTGTCACAACAGGAATCCCATATGCTAATGCCTCAATTAGTTTTGTTTTTGTACCACCATCGTTAAAAATTGGTACAATTGAACATGATACTTTTGAATAATATTGGCTAAGATCATCCACTACTCCCGTAAGAACTATATTTTTTTCATTTGATAAAATATCAATTAAAAATTTATTGTTCTTACCAATTACATATAATCTTAATTCCTTAATCTTATCTAACAGCATAGGCCAAACTTCTTTATAAAACCATAATAGTCCTTCAGAATTAGCAGAATAACTAAAATTACCTATCATTAATAAAGATTTTTCTTTTTTATAATTATTTATATTTCTTTTAATGAAATCAATACCATTCGGGATTACGATTATTTTTGAAGACAATGAAAACTTTTTTAATTGATCTAAATCATTATCGCTAGTAACAACTATATATTTGAACTGATTTAATAATTTTTTCTCAAATATTCGAATTCTAATTGATTCAGCAAGTAAAAGCCAAAAATGTGGTCTGAAATATGATATGTTAATATATCTTGATTTGGAATAATTAGTGTAGATATCGTAAAGGTCAATTACACATGGTCCATTAATTGTAGACCAAAATATTGATTGGCCTATCAACTGAGTACAAAAATAGTATAAATCATATTCCCCATTTTTCAAAATTAAAGCGTTAATATCTTCTGCTATCGATCTTTTATCATGGGATGCTAAACCAGGGAGGGATTTAGAAAAAAGCCGCCTGAAATATGTCTTCTTGGCAGTATTTCTAAACGATGAATGAAAATAAGTTATCTCTAATTTATTATTATATTTATCAATCTGTTGTCCGTTATCATAGGTAAGAACATGTACTTTATTGCTTTTCCTTAATTGTTCAAATAGTCTAACTGAGCGCAGTGAAGCACCATCTGTTGGGGGTAAATTAAAAAATGGAGTGATATACAATATTTTCATGATTAATATTGTTTACTTTATATCAACAACTCCTTGATACCATTCATGGACTGAGATTTTAGGTTGCCAACCAGTATCAACTAATTCTTTATTATCACTATCAAAAAAGATTTTTTTATCAGATAAAAATTCTACCGTCTTACTAGTGATTATACTTTTAATAGAAAAACTTTCATTAGCTGTAAGATTATAATAGCCAAATATCTTATTTTGAATAATATGCTTTATTGCATTTGTAACATCATCTATGTGTATAAAGCTGTACTCACTATCTTGATGTACAAAACTTTGATTCTTTTTTATAATATCAAAGAGAGGACCCTTTTTCATATTATTACCAAACGGGGTTGAAAGCCTTATAATAGTAAAATTTTTTACAAATCGTTTAATCTCATATTCTGCTAGTAACTTACTAATTCCATAAAATTTAGAAATATTATTCCAGCCTAAGCTTTTATCTATTGAAAATTTACTAGGGTAAGAATAAACACATACAGAAGACATAAAAATAAAATGTTCTACATCCATTTTGATTATATTTTTTATTAGTTCATGATTATTTCTAAAACACTCTTCTGGTCTATTTTCGTAAAGGTACATTCTTGGATCCCCAGCTAAAAAAACAACTTTTCTTATTTTGGGATTGAGATTCTCAGATATCTTTGGATCAAAAAGATTTATGTCCTTTGAATTATAATTAAAGTTATTTCTAAGTTTTTTTTTAAGGTGAGAACCAATAAATCCAGTATCTCCAATTATTGCAACATCATTCATCTTCTTAAAAATAAAATCATTTTTTATGTTCTGATTATCTCAAAAGTTTAATTATAGTATTTGAGATATGTTCTATATCATCATTACTAAGATTATGATGGGCAGGTATATAAAGACCTTTATCATGTACCTTTGAAGCATTTTCTAAAATCTGCTTACCATATTTTTTTATCCAAAAGGGTTGTTGACCTATGGAGCCACAAATAAGTGGCCTTGAATCTATACCCTCCTTTTCAAGACCTCTCACAAAGGAATTTATATTATCAATCAAAAGACCTAGACCAAAATTTGATATTATATCTGCATCGCAATTTTGTATCCAAGTATACTTTTCTAGTGCATTCTTATATCGTTTGTATATTTCAAATCTTCTTTTGACTACATAATCAATTTTTTTCATTTGCTGAAGCCCAATGAATGCATTTAAATCAGTAGACCTGAGATTGAATCCAGGATAATAAAATGTAAACGACTCCCTAAAACTATTAATTCCAAACTCATTACTAAATGCTTTCTGAGTTTCAATATCTAGATCTCTTGCCCAACCGTGGCTACGAATAGATTTTAATATTTTAACAAATTCATCATCATTTGATATAATCATTCCACCTTCAATTGTAGATATATGATGACCATAGTATAATGAAAAAGAACCCGCCTTACCAAAACTACCTACTTTCTTATTATTTTTTTCTGTTCCAACTGCTTCACAACAATCTTCGAATAGAGTAACTCCGTATTTTTCACATAAAAAGAGAATTGAATCCATATCATTGATATGTCCAAGTACATGAACTAAAATGAGTATATCAGGCCTATGCTTAACAAACAATCTTTCTAAATGTTCTATTGATAAACCCAAGGAATTTGAATCACAATCGCAGAGATATATTTCCATATCCAGTTGCATTGCAGGAGCAACTGTTGTAGACCAGCTAACTGCTGGCACAATTACTTTAAGATTTTTATCACCTCTTAAATATTTTTCTGCATACATCATCAAGAGATTTGCAGAAGACCCCGAATTAACAAAGACTGAATTATTGATATTATTCCATTTAGACCATTGCCTTTCAAATTTTTCAGTTAATGGTCCTTTGGTTAAATAATCATTATTAATTATCCACTCTGCAATTGATGCTCTGTCTTCAGCATTGATTGTATCTTCGATTAGTTGATATTCTTTCTTAACCATTATTACCATCAATTAATTGTTTTACATAATCCATATCTGCTTTTGCCATTATGTCTATTAATTCTTCAAAACTTGTCCTTGGATACCAATTTAAATCTTTTGATGCTTTAGTATAATCACCATTTAAAATATCTACCTCTGATGGACGAACAAGTTTTTTATCAATATTTATAATCTCTTTCCCACTAATAGAATCGTAGCCTTTTTCATCCATACCATTCCCCTCCCACCGTATCTTAAAACCACATGCTTCGCCTGAAATTTCAACAAGTTTTCTTACTGTATTGGTTTTACCTGTAGCTATAATATAGTCATCCGGTTTATCTTGTTGGAGCATTAACCACATTGCTTCTACATAATCTTTAGCATATCCCCAATCCCTTATTGCTTCAAGGTTACCTAAGTACAATTTATCCTGGACACCATATTTAATTTTTGCTAATGAAAGCGTAACTTTTCTAGAAACAAAATTTTCTCCTCTTCTTGGTGATTCATGATTAAACAATATTCCATTAGATGCAAAAATATCATATGCTTCCCTGTAATTCTGAGTTATGTAATATGCGAATGCTTTACTACAAGCATAAGGACTTCTTGGGTGAAAGGGTGTTGATTCTGATTGCATTTGCTCTGCTGTTTTACCAAATAATTCAGAGCTTGATGCTTGATATAATTTTATTTTTATACCAACATCCCGCATTGCATCAAGCAACCTTAAAGTTCCAAGTGCATTTACATTACTTGTATACTCAGGAATTTCAAATGAAATACCTACATGACTCTGTGCTCCAAGATTATAAATTTCATCTGGTGGATATTTTTGGAGCAACCTGTTCAACGAGCTGGAATCAGATAGATCTCCATAAACTAACTTAACTTGTTTAGGGTGCCTTTTTAGAATATCATCAATTCTGGACCGATTAAATAAACTGGATCTCCTAACTAATCCATAAACCATGTACCCTTTTTCTAATAAAAGTTCTGTTAAATACGATCCATCTTGTCCAGTTATGCCAGTAATAATTGCTTTTTTCATTTCTCTAAACCCATAAATTATATTTTATGCAAAAAAAATTTATCATTCTATTTGATACTTAATATTTTTTCATTTATAAATTCTAAAAAATCAATTATATAACTATTAAAATTGATTCTATTGTACAGAAATAAAGTAAATAAGGTTCTAATTAATAATTGATAAAGCTTTTTAAAAAGTTTTTCATTTTATCAATGAAATAAAATTGATTATCTAATTCAGGATAATCATTGTGATCGCACTTCCTACATAATCCTTTTCGATTTTTATCGAGCAGTTCTAATCTATATTTATCTAAAACATCAGAATGCCAAATTTCATAAATATTTTTTTCCATTATATTCCCACATTTGATTGAATAATTATAATCTAAACAACATAATACAATATCTCCGTATGGACCTATGGCCAACTTGCGAAATGGATAATTACAAAAGGAATTTTTTGGTAGATCATTATTAACCTTTTTTTCAACACTCCCTGCACGATTTGATAGTACTTCATCTGTTCTTCTGTATGCTACTTGTACCTTTGGATTATGTTTATATCTATTCATTACATCTTCAATATTTGGTGTTAATCTGAAAGGATTCTTATCCCTATCTGATCTATAATCATCAATGCTTAGATTATCTAAACCAGCTGCAAATAATTGATCTATTTTGTTGATATCCAATAGATTACCATTTGTATTTATATCAATAAAAAACTTTGGTGAAACTTTTTTTGCATAGATGATCCTATTAGTTAATTCCTTATCTAATAGTGGCTCATTGGTCATAAAAAGTGCAATCCTTCCTGAAAATCCACCCTTGCCTAATTGATCAATGATAGTCGTATAGGTTGACCATTCAATTTGTTTATAGGGTCTAATACTTTCAGATTGAGGACAAAAGGAGCAACTCCTATTACAATCTGTTTGGGTTTCAATCAATACCTGTGTAAAGTCTGGGAATACACCATTTTCCATGTAATATGATTGATAATATTCAATATCATCTTGTTCTTTGGATATTCTTTTGCTTGAAATTGACTTTAAAGCAACTTTACCACGAATCTCTTCAAACATTGTATATCTTTATTTTATGTCTATGATTCATAATATACTTTTTCTCAGCTTGAAAAATATATGCCAATTAAATATGGTTACGGATCTATACAACCTAACAAAGAATATTTTCATGATTTTTATGAACCAAGTCTTTAAAGACCACCAAAAGTCTTTTGTCAATAATACTTTATGATTATAATAAACCATCATTATAATTATATGTATTGAGATCATGGATGATAATTGCCCATTGTTGATTAATACTTTTTTGAGTGTATCAGAAAAAAGGGTACTGATTCTATGACATTCATTAATGGACATAATTTGGGATACATTAATAAAATTTCTTGTTATTTTCTTTAAGATTTGAAATGACAGTTTAAAATCATTCTTAGATTTTAATTTATTATTAATCAATGCATTAAATAACCTTGTTTTTTCATTTGAAATATCAGAATCAACTTGGCTTAGTAAGTATTTTTGACTTTTTATAATGTAATCCATTTGGCTATTTATTTTTACGTTATCATTCTTTAATCTAAATTTTAATAAAATTTCTTGGATGTTATAAAATTTGTAATTCTTTGATAATTTAATCCATAAGGCATAGTCCTGACTGTATTTATAATCAACATTGTAGCTAACTCTATTGGTAAATATAGATTTTTTCATCATTACGGTAGAATGTGCAATAGGATTTGTAAATAATAAATTCCATTTAATTTCAATATTATTTTTTGGGAAACATATTTTTTCTCCCAATGATTTGCCAAATGTATCAATATAGGCAATATTGCTTCCAACTATATCTACATCTTGATTTTTGAAAATATGTACTTGTTTTTCAAAACGTTTATAATGGCTTATGTCATCTGCATCCATTCTGGCTATGTATTTACCTTTAGCCTTACTGATTCCAAAATTTAAAGAGGATGCTAAACCATAATGGTCCCGCCTAAAAAATTTTATCCTTTTATCCATTTTCATATTTCTATTTACTATCTCATATGTTTTATCTTTTGATCCGTCATCAATGATAATAAACTCGAAATTCGAAAAGGATTGTTTTAATATACTTTGTATAGATTGCTCAAGATATTTAGAATCATTGAAAACACTCATTATTACTGATATGTAAGGTTGATTTTCGATTATAAATTTTCTCTACAAAACAACATATAAATACTCATCAGAATCTTATTGCAGTTGGATTCAATTTTTTAATAAGGTCGAGTTCTAATCTTAATATTTTTTCAATTGAAAAATTATCTCTTACATATTCCACTGCATTCTTGCTCATTTTTTTCTGTAATTGTATATTATTTAAGACATCGTTTATTGCTTTTTGAATGCCATTTTTATCCGTTGCACACAAATACCCATTTTGGCAATGAGTGATTATTTCTCTAATTCCAGGTGAATTTGCTGCAACTATTGGTGTTCCGACAGCCATTGCTTCAATTAATACTTTTGGATGTCCTTCATAGAATGAAGGCAATACAAAAATTTTTGCGCGATTAAGGTAATTTGGTAGACTATGATTTGGTAGATTATCTTTCCAATCAATACTACTAATCAAAGAATTATATTTACTTTTCAATTCTTTTCCTTGTGATCCAGAACCAATAATCAAAACGCTTAGTTTCAAAATGCTTAGGGCATCAAGTAAATTTTTTAAATTTTTTTGGGGCTCAAGACGTCCAATAAATATCACATCGTAGTCTTTATCAACTGAAAGTTTTGGTTTAAATATATCAGTGTCAACAAAATTTGGGATGATGGAAATTTTATCCACTGCATCTGTATATTGCTCACATATTTTATCAGACATTAATGATGTAGTTACAACTACGTGGTCAGCGAAGTTTATAATCTCTTTTTCGTACCGTCTTGATTCAAAATACGCCTCCGAATTATTACTGGTTTCATTTGCTTTGAACTCTGAATAAATATATCCCATGCGATTGATTAAAGGTTTTTTAAATTTTTTCGAAGACCTTACAGCCACATCAGCTCCAAACATTTGATTTGTCTTAATAATATCGGCTGAGCTGATTACCTTTCGGTGAATAAAATTGATAGATTTTTCGTAGATAAATGATTTTAAACCAATATGATTGCAATATATATTTATTCCACCAAGTTTTGATGCATATTTTAAATCGGTCTTATCTCCATATGTGATAAAAGAAACTGTATTCCCCTTATTCACCATCTCTTTATAGATTGTAATTTCTCTTGCAAGAATACCTATACTATCCCAAATCGTTAAGGAAACATTCTTTGTAAAAAATAATACTAAATGCACCTAACTATCTTTTTTCCTCACTAATAATTTTTTCTATTCCATTTTTGAATTTTATGAATTTCTGCATGCCTATGGCCTCATTCAATTTATTCGAACTACCGGTTCTTCTTTCTACTTCAAATTCAACTCTATCATTTGGCATATCCATATTCCGAATTTTACTTTTACTTTTCAAAGTTTGTTTAATTGTCTCTGCGACTTGAGTAATAGTCAATTCATTATCACCGCAGATATTGAAAATTTCAAAACCATCTTGTAAAGTTTCCGCAAGGTCTACAGTTATTCTTACAGCATCAGTTACATACGTAAAATCCCTTGTTTGGTTACCTTGGCCATAAACAACAATAGGCTCATTCTTAATACCTTGTTTTATAAACCGTGGAACCACCATCCTCCCATCTTGCCTTGGTCCATAAACATTAAAATATCGAATTGCTATTGAACTCAAACCATTCTCTTCCCAATTGGATTTAAGAAATATTTCATTATATCTTTTTGCGATTGAATAACTGGTTCTTGGATCAAGCATAAAATTTTCATCTACACTTTTATCAAAAGCTGCCTTACCATATACACCACTGGTTGATGCATAAATCAATTTTTTCACTGAATGTTTGATTGCAGCATCTATAATGTTACGGGTACCAATACTTTCGACTTGCATAGTCTCAACATGATTTTTTGCAACTACTTCAACACCAAGCAATGCTGCTAAATGATATATATAATCACAACCTTTACAAGCATTATCAATTATATCAATATCCATTATATCACCTATAATTAACTTGCTATGTTTTCTACCAAAATCACTTAATTTATTTCCCTGAGATAGATTGTCTATGATTGTTACTTCATGCCCAATGCTTATGAGATAATCTACTAAATGGCTTCCAATAAATCCTGCACCACCAGTAACAAGTGATTTAATCATATAATATGTTTAGTGTTGTCATATGTTTATATAGGCTAAAATTATATTTCAAAGGTTGACTACTTATTGGTACTATGAGATATTAGATTTTCTTTTTTTTGGCACACAATTATATATCTACCTGTCAAATAATTAATCTTAATTGTTTCTTTTATTTTGAAATCATTTATTTTTGAAATTATTTCTGCAAAATTTTCCATTATTGCGGGATTAATACTAAATAGAAGTATCCCATTATTTTTCAGTACCCTTATACTTTCAGAAAGAGCCAAATTAAAATTTTCGATAATGTTTTTTGATCCTCCACTAATTACACCACCATAACTTTTATTGTAGATAAGATTAAAAACATCTCCAAATGCAATAACAAAATCAAATGATGAATCTTCAAAACTTAAACTTGTCACATCTTCTACTTTTGCAAAAATGATAGAATCCTCGGTTTTGTGAATATTGGGTTTGATTCTATTTTCAACATAATTTTCATTATAATCAGTCAAATATATATTTTTTGGTTGAATATTTAACATATCAGTTATCATAAATCCTACTCTGCCATCTAAGCTACCCAAGTCCAGTATTTTTGGAGATTTTTTTTTTATATATTTTTTCAATACTTTTAATTCTAACCTGGTTTGATTTTCATATTGAATCTCGTAGAATTTTTTTGTGACGCTTCTTTTTGGAAGATTAAAATATTTATTTGATCTAATTCTCCTATTTTTTTTTATTTTATTCGTAAAAACATTATATAGTCTGAATCTTGAAAATTTTAATTGCAGATATGAAAAAATAATTTTTTATCCTTGCACGTTTTATTAAAGAAAATCATAGTGAAAATCTGATAGATTATAATTTATCAGAAAGAAATTCATATATTTTCATTGAGGCATCTCCATTTCCATAAGGATTCTTAGTCTTTGCCATTTTATCATATATAGATTCATCATTTATTAAAGTTTCTACCGACCCAATGATTTTACTTACTCTCGTGCCTACTAAAAAAGCTGTACCAGCTTTTATTCCCTCAGGCCGCTCTGTATTATCACGCATAATAAGTACTGGTTTCCCCAATGAGGGTGCTTCTTCTTGTATTCCACCAGAATCAGTAAGAACAAGGAAAGACCTCTTCATTAGAAAAACAAAATATTCATAATCTTGAGGCGGAATTAAAAAAATATTTGAGAAATTACCTAAAATCCGTTTAACAGGTTCTTGGACATTAGGATTTAAATGAACAGGGTAAACAATCTGCAAGTTTTTCCTTTTAGATAATTCCTTAATTGCGTGACAAATATTATCTAATCCTTGTCCAAAACTTTCACGTCGGTGACCAGTTACAAGTATAGTCATCTTTTCATAGAAATTAATACCATACTCATTTTTAAAATAGTTATCGTAGTAATCAAGTTCAGAATCAATATTTTTTGAAACTATTAATAGAGAATCTATGATAGTATTTCCTGTCACTTTAATAGTCTGTTTTTCTATACCTTCAATTATCAAATTTTCTTCAGCTTCTTTAGTTGGTGGGAAATGATATGAAGCAATTACTGATGCCATTTTACGATTGGCCTCTTCAGGAAAAGGTGAGTATTTATTATTCGTACGAAGTCCAGCCTCGATGTGGGCAACAGGGATTTTTTGATAAAATGCCGCTAGAGATACAGTGAAAGTTGTGGTAGTATCACCCTGGACAAAAATAAGGTCTGGCTTTATTTTATCAAAAAGTTGAGAAACACCATTTAATATTTTCATTGTTAAACTTCCAAGAGTTTGCCCATTGGTCATTATATCTAAATTGTAGTCTGGAAAAATATTAAATGTATTTAGTGCTTGCTCAAGCATTTCACGATGTTGGCCAGTTAAAGCTACTAATGTATTGTAATTCACTTTATCATTTTTAAATATATTAATTACTGGTGCCATTTTTAAAGCTTCAGGTCGTGTTCCAAAAAAGAATACTACAGTCTTCATAATTGTGTTAGAATGAACTTGATAATAATATTTTCCATAATAACCATTATTTTTTTCTAACAGCACTACTCATACCAATTGGAAAATCTGCAACATTTTGAATCATATCCCAGTTAGTTTTAAACCATTCCATATTAGCTTTGAGACCATCCTGGAATTTTATTTTAGGCTTATAGTCAATTAGTTTTTCAGCTAAATCTATTGATGCAAGTAAACGCTTTTTGGTATCCCATTTCCTAGGTGGATATTTTGTAATTGGAGTAGAATTTCCAGTAGCTTCATTAACCATAGAAATCATATCTATGATTTTAGTTTCCTTCCCGGACGCAAGATTAAATGATTGTCCTATCGCCTCCTTATAATAAGCAGCTTTTATGAGCCCCTGAACTAGATCTAATACATAAGTGAAATCTCGAGTTTCATTACCACTACCTGTTAGAGGCAATGATTTACCTAGCATGGACCAATAAATAAAATTTGGGATTACATTACGGTACTGACCAGGTATTTCTCCTGGACCAAAGGAGTTAAAAAAACGACATTTGATTGTATTTAATTCATAATGGTGGTAATAATAATTACAATACATTTCCCCTGCCATTTTATTTATTTGGTAAGGAGTTGTTAAGTTCATAGAAATAAAATCTTCTTTCAATGGCATTTTTCCATAGGAACCATAAACAGAACATCCACTGGAAGCATATATAAATTTCTCTACATTAGTAAACTGAGTTAAATCTAGTAGCTTTATTAATCCAATTACGTCAACATTAGCAGATATTTCTGGATAATCTACAGAGTTTTGGTTCGCGAAAAAGGCGGCTAAGTGATAAACAATAGTTGGCTTTTCCCGGAAAGCTCGTTTCAAATCAATCTCACTTCGCATATCGCCTTTGATGAATAACATATTAGATAGAGGTGGTAGATCAATCCCTTCTTCACCCTTAATAGCAGTTAGATTATCTAAAACAATAATCTTACCATTTTCTCCAACCAAATTAGATAGCGCAATCACAAGGTTAGATCCAATGGCACCCGCTCCTCCAGTTACAAGAATGGAACGATCCTTAAAATACATCTTTATATCATTTGAAAGACATATATCATTGATATATTTATCAATTAAAGTACAACGAAATTCATAGTTATTATTCATTTTTATATAATTTTGTGCTTATGAGGTTAATAGATAATTAATTATTTAAAGGATTTTAGAGATCGCTTTTGTAAATAAATCAATGCGATTACTCCATGTGTGATTTTTCATAACGTGCTCGTATGCATTGTTTACTATGACTTCACGTTCTTTGGCATGATGAATATAAAAACTTAATTTTTCTTCAAAATCAGTTAAATCATTCTCAAACATGATACAATGTTCTCCATCTATAAATAAACTATTATATGCCTCTGAACGATTACAAAAAAGCAAAGATTTAGATGCCATGATCTCATAGAAACGAGTACCAACTAGATCTATTGCAGAAGTAGTACAGAGCCATATTTTACTAGAATTCAATAACATAGAATATTTCTTACCATAATAATTATTAAAAGGTTCTTCATTCCAAAAGATATTCTTATCTCTTAATAAAGATCTCTTTATTAGCTTATTTGAATTTTGGTCAATACTTTTTATCAATTTAGGAAAATAAAATAACTTTGATTTTACTCTACCTCTTATATCAGTCCATTTTTTATGTAGAGAGCCAGAAAAACCAAAGTCATATATCTTACTCATTCGATGATCATTAAAATTTTTATTATCAATTGCGAAAGGAAAATAGTTAAATCTTACATTTATTTTTTTTTCCCATTTTCTATAATTATGATGTGCAGTAAAAACCATCGAGATCTTATTCTTCTTTATGAAATCAAATTTTTTATCGAGCTTTTTATATTCTTTATTTAAAATCATTACCGAAGGAATATTTGAATTAGACAGGGAAATTGATGGCTGAGGATCAAAATCTATTTCATTATCACCCCATATCCCCTCCCATTCCCATCCTGCTCCAAAACAAATTAGATCTGGTGTGAATTTTGCAATCTTTAAAACATCATTTAATTGGTGGTTTTTTTGATAATAAGAATAACCTGGGCCAAATGGAAAAACTTCATGGTACTCTTCCAATGCTTTAAAAAAGTCATTCTGATAATTACAACCTCTAGAACTACTAAAATCAGGCTGGAAGAATATTATTTTAAGTTTTTTTATGATATGATATCCAAAATAATGATAAATCCAATTTTAGTAAATTAAATGGAGATAGTACCACTAGACGTACATCCCTTGCAAATATCACAAATTCGTTTATTATCAAGAAATGCATCTCTGATCAGGGAATACCTAGACCCATACCAAATATCCATTATTGATTTATCTTTTATATTGCCAATAATCTCACCATAATAACTATCCCTACAACAAATAAACATATCTCCAAAAGGATTTATATTTATTTGAAAAAATGGGAAGTCACAAAAGAGTTCATTCTCTGGTATGGTCTGATTCTTATGGCCATCTACATACCCAAATCGGTTGCTTAATAATTGTTCTTCATATCTATGAACTATTATTAAAGGTATATCTCGATCAATATCTATCTTTTCTATATTTTTTATTAGGTACCTAATATGAGGATTGTAATTTTGATAATTATATTCAGAATTTGCATAATCATTAATAGTGATTTGATTTGCATATTTAGCAAATTCTTTCATTATAAATATACCCTTCCCATTTTTTTCAATTAATAATTGCCCATTAGTTTCTATTATTATTTCAACTTGATCATTGAGGACCTCACGAGCATATTCAAGTCTGGAGAATATTTTTTTATCTAAGAGAATCTCATTATTAATATAAGGGAAAAGTTTTCCCTCGTAACCAATGCTCTTGAGTTCGTCAATAATCTTTTTCCAAATATTATCTTCCATAATTTTAAAATCTCGTGATTCATTATATATATTGACTGGACAAAATGAACACTTGCCATTACATCTACTGATTGTTTCAATACCAATTTCATTAAATATTAAATTTTCAGAAGGTATATTTTCGTAACTATTTCTAAGATCTCTTATTCTCTCATCGCTTGGGTTTAATGCATATTCAACAACACTTGGTTCTCTATCCCATGATTCTGAAATAATAAATTTTGCCATTTATTTTATTTTTCCCAGTCTTAATGATTCAGCTAATCCACGCAGTGTAACAAAATGATAATTGTTTTCAATTAGGTGTAACAATGAAGTCTCTGCATTTCTAAGACTATCTCCAATCCAATTTTCTAAATTATACCTTTTAGTTTTCTGATATCCATCATAACCGAAATGAGTATATCCAAGAAAGGTGCCGGATTTGACCTTAGTTCTATATAATAAATAATTAATGTAATTCATTCTATATCTTTTAAAACAAAGCATACCATCATAATTATAAAAATAATCTTCATCTTGCTTTACATGATAGTCATCATCCAAAAGATCATGCCAAGCCCAAATACAATTCACTTTCTCTTTTATGATATCCCATATATAATAATCGGATTGTGGATTCAAACCGTCAACGGCAAGAGTTTCTTTTTTACACATTCCAATCGAATGTTTTTGGGGATTACCTCCATGCTCTATATATGTGTAGGGATAATCACCAAATGTAGATTTAAATATCTCTAATCCTTCTAAAAACCTGTCTCTAGTATTACTTATCTGAGAATAACCATGAAAGGCAATTTCATGCCCATCTTCATATAATTCCTGCATGAATTCTTTATAAGCAGGATTTTCCAGTGAATGAGTTTCATTTTCATAACAATGATTTGAAAGATCGCTACCATCATTTTCAATTTTACAAAATACAGATGTAGTAATCTTTATATCTAATTTTTTAAGTAGACTAAATACTTTTCGATAGTCCTCCAATCTTCCATGGTCAGGGTCATTGGTAATGATAATCTTTGCTTGTTTTTTCCCATTATTCAAGGAAAAAAATTTATGAAAATATTCATTTATTCTAACCCAATACATATCTTATATAATTTTTTCTACAATATTCTTTGTAATAATAAAATAGATTGTAGAGTCTTTTAAATAAGTTCTCATTAATAAAATCACTATCACGAGATAAACTCAGAAAATAATTATAAAGGGAAAGAAATAATTGCCCATTTTTGGCGAGCTCAATACTTAGTTCATTGTAAAGACATTTCATTATTTTTTGAATCTCTGAAGAGTAATCGGGGATTATGTTTTTTAATCTTTTATAATCAACAACTTTTATTTTAGCTTTTCGAAGAATCCCATGCTTATTCCAAACACCTTTTGAATGTATTCGGTATGTGGAAAAATAATCATCTAAAAAAATATAAGCAGGTCCATTTTTGAGCAGATTTACTGATAAAAATAGATCACCAGCAAAAACGTTTTTATCTATATTTTGAGTTAATCCGGGACTATTTCTAAATAATACTGTTGAATATTGAAAAATATTATAAGGATAGTATAAATAATCTTTTAATGTATAATATCTGAACATATCAATTAGTTCACTTTTAGGATCAAATATTAATGGGTTTAATGTTGGACCTTCCCCAATTATTTTTGAATTTTCATCAATAAGTTTGTACCTAGATGCACATAGACTGTATTCCTTATTTTCTTCCATAAAATCTACTTGCTTTTGCAATTTATATGAATCTATCCAATAATCATCACCATCACATATTGTGATATACTTACCTCTAGCTTTTGATATTGTGAAAAGAAAATTATGGCCAATTTTCGATCTATTATTTTCATTTCTTAGAATAGGTATTATTCTATCATCATGTCTCGCTTTTTCCTTAATAATTTCTGGAGTTGCATCAATCGATGCATCATCATGAATAATTATTTCAATCTGAACATTGATTTTCTGCATTAAAAAACCATCAATCGCCCTACGAATATATTTTTCATGGTTATATGTATGACATATAATAGAAATAAATGGGTTATCCAAATTAATCTATCTTCATTGGCCTTGCTGGGTTCCCAATCATAATAATATTACTGGGAACATCAGTTAGGACCATTGAACCTGCGCCAATTAAAGAAAAATCTCCTATTTTAACATATTCACGAATAGTTGCATTACTTCCAATATGAGCAGCCTTACCTAGTTCTACATTTGCCCCAACTACACCATTTGTTGCTATATGTGCAAACCGCTTCATCTTACTCTCATGACCTAAAAATGAATTTCCAAGCATAATACAATTATGAGAAACTGATACATCAGGAGATACCTGAGACAATGGTGCCATAAGCACGCCATGACCTATTTCAACATAATCCCAGGGTATTATGGCACTAGGATCAATAAGCCTTGCATATCGTTCATAAGGTATATCAAGATTTGATATTTTTTGGTATGTTTCTTTTTCATTTTTTAACCCAACATAACCAATAAAAAAATAATTATTCTTATTTTTTAAAAAATATTTATAATCATCGGTCCTGCCAATAACAGGATATTTTTTATATTTTCCTACAAGTGTATTTTTTTTTAGACTATCATTTAAAAAACCTGTTATCTGATAAGTACCAATTTTTTCAGCCATACTTGCGGCTATCATACCTATACCACTGCCACCAAATATTATTAGGTTTTTCAATTTGAATTTAAAACCCAATAATAAATTTCATAAAACCAATATCTCAATACTTTAATTTTCTTCATCAATAAATAGTTCATATCTAGCTATTATTCTTTTTGCGTTTTTTATTATTGGAGGTCCAATCAACTGTTTATTTATTATAGAAACTCCTTTACCATCTTTGAAACTTTTTTTTGCATCACTAACCATTGATTTAGCTATCTCATACTCCTTTTTTGTAGGAGTATAATACTTATGAACTAAATCTAATTCCTTTGGATGTAAACAAAGCATGCCTTCAAAACCTAAGTTTTTTGCCGTTAAAATACTTTTTTCTAATTCTTTCAAATCATGAACATTAATATGTACAGTATCAATTGGAATAATATTGTGTGCTCTTGCCCCTATAGCAATTAAAGAGCGAGGTACTAATAAACTTTCCTGTTTGGAATCATGTATTCCCTGTAAGTCAGTAATATAGTCTTCACATCCAAAAGCTGTAGCAATCAATCTATCTGATCTATTACATATATCATCTATATTTAAAACTGCTGATGCAGTTTCAATCAGGGCTATCATTTTAAATGTACCTATTGGATAGTTTTTATCATATTCAATTGTTTGTAATAGCCTATCATAAAAATATATGTCATCCCCAGAATTTGATTTTGGAAACATAAAACCTGAAACACCTGGAACAGTTAATTGATTGAGATCCTTTAGCAATTCACCACTTTCTCGATCATTAACTCTCGGAAAAACTAAACGGTTTTCAAAACAATCATCATCAAGCATAGATAGTATCAAATCTCTAGCAATTTGTTTATTTGATAATGGTTGAACAGAATCTTCAATATCTAGTAGCAAAACATCAGCTTCAGATTTGATTGCACTTTTAATTAATCTTTTATTATGGCCTGGAACAAATAAAAGACTTCTAAATGGATAATTAGTCATTGCGACCTCTTTTCTTAATAAGAATTTTTCTTGTAAAACTAATTACATCTTTATTATTCTGGTTACTGCCTATTGATTCAAATTCAATTTTTCCAAGATTGCCCTTTGATTTAGAGTGCTCTTTATTTAGAACCTTTGATCTTACATAAATCGTATCTCCAATAAATACCGGCTCAATATGATTTATTCTGTCATAGGAGAGATTAGCTATTGCTTTGCCACTGATGTCAGATACTGTTAATCCTACAGCAAGCGAAAAAACAAGGGTTCCAACTACTAATATCTCTTTATGGTGACTCTTAAGAGCATAATGGGTATTTATATGAACAGGATGATGATTCATTGTTAATAGAGAAAAAATATTATTATCGCTTTCAAAAATAGTTTTTGATTTTGAATGGATGATGGATTCACCTATTTCATAATCCTCAAAATAATATCCCATTTCATTCTTTTTCATTTAATATACCCTATATCATAGATTTTGGTGACAAATTTAATCTAATTAGTGGTCCATTTTGGTCTAAGATTGAACTATCTAATATGACCTCAGGATTCCTTGAACCTAAATCGATATAATACCCAAGCCAAAAAATGAGGTCCCTTATATCATTATTAAACGGCTTATTTTCTTTAATTGTACATAACCACTGTACATTATTCCACATTATCTTGCCTTCTATTATACTACTCCAAATAAGTTCATTTAATGTAAAGGTCTGGTCAGAAGATGTAACCTCCCCCTTCAACACATTTAATTCCAAAGGTTTCCCGCTTTTTGATTTAATTATGATTGAAAAATTTGAATGATTACCTTTGATGAAATAACAAATTGAAGCAGTCATTCCCATGCTATAATTAAAAAAATATTTTTGTATCACAGATATTCTTTTTAAAGATTTTTTAAATAAATCATTACGTTTTGATTTATGCAGCCATTCATAATAAAGTTCTACTTTATTTTTATTTAAACTAATCTGTTTACTAACGTATAACTCATAATTATGCCAATCTATCCGTTTTTCTTTTTCTACTAATCCATTTTCAATAGTAAAACTGTCAGATGGTTGCATAGGAATTAGTTCGAATCCTTTTTTAATGATATGATTATTTAAATCTAAAGGCGTAGCCCTTGCAAAATAATTATGATCATATTGAAATTTATGAAACCAACCAAAATCTCCAGCAAAGGGTACTATATATCTTGGTTTAATAATATCTAAAATTAAATCTTGATAAGTAAAATCATTGACCTTGTTTTTTATTGAATTCTCTTTTTCTTTTTTTGTCATTTCAAAACATGATGGATATGCAGAAATACCAGCAGTTTGTATAAATGCTATATCAATTTTTTTATATCTATTTCTTATCTCTTCACAAAGATTTTTATCTGGAACATTATCATTCATATTTAGAATTTTTGTAGTATTCGCCGATATCACTATACCTGAATTTTCCCAATCGTAATACCTAGACTGTGCAGCTGGAATTAAATCAATCCTTAAAGTTTTATTAATTTCAATTCCTTCCCATGCTTTAATAGAAATAATATTTTTAAATCCCATTAATTTCAAGACACGATGAATCAATTTTTCCCTAGAAAATTCATGTTTGGGAAAGACGGGAATTATTATTTTGGTTGCTCTTGGGATAAGATTTAATGACGGTATATGAAAATGATCTTCATGTGAATGACTAATGTAAACATAATCAACCCCTTTTAATATTTCTTCAGGATTCATTTCGACTGGGGGCATTTTCCATACCGATGTTGCCTTCACAGGTAAATTAACAATCCATGGATCTGTAAGAATTGTAGATCCATTTTCTGTAATCTTTAAACAGGCATGGTTTATGTAAATAATTTCCATACGTTATATTAATTTAAATGTGAGCCATTTAAATCAATTCTATAAAATTTTTATAGAATATTTTTGACGCTTTTTCTTCTCCTAATTTCTTGTTTATACGATTAAATATTTTAGTTGTTTTTCCATGTGTACTTTCTACATGAGGAAAATCCGTACCAAATAGAATATTATCTTCTCCTAGAATATTGAATAAGGATTTATCTGGGAAATCAAACTGAGTCGTAAAATAGAAATTTTTATTTAGTGTCTTTATTAAGTCCTTAGTATTTAGCCCATCAATTGAACTATAAATGGATAAGCCTGTTTCAATTCTATGATACCAGTATGGTACCCATGAAACACCCAATTCTGAAATAATAAACTTTAAACCATCAAACTTCTCTGTTATACCACCAAGAATTAAGTCATTCAATAATTCGTAAGCTTGAAAAAATAAAATTGAGGTTTTATGTGTATTGGTTTGGAAAACATTAGAATTAATTAGATTCTTATACCTTAATGCACCAGCATGAAAACAAATTATAATATCTTTTTTCTCGCATAGTTCAAAACATTGATTCCAATAACCATCTGAGTAAGATGAATCAGGTAGGTATATTGGAAACATAATAAATCGTATGTTATTATATGTGGAAATTATTTTTAATGCATCTACTGGATTATTAGGTACTTGTAAGACACCTTTATAAAATCCATTTAAGCCACTTAAAAAATTATTCAATGTTTGAAAGCATTGGAGTTTAATCTCATTATCCTTTATGGTATGTAACATTGCTCCAGAGGGAAATAATAATTCCATTGAGACCCCATCCTTTTCAACAATTGATTTACGTGTATTCAAATCATAAATATATTTCGTAGAATCGACAAAAACATTTTTTTCAATAGAGTCAAGCCTAACGCCTGGTTGGTTCATAACTCCTAATGGCCGTTTGAATTCGCTTGCAACCCAATAACTACCGTGATTGTCACTTTCAATATGTGGCACAGAATCTCCATATTTTTTGTGCAAGTCATCATAAAAATTTGGTGGTTCATTAAAATGGCTATCTGCTGAAACTATTTTCATAAAAAAACCTAATATTGAATTTATTGATTATTCTGAGTATCTATTAGAATTCGCCAAATCTTTCTATCAAAACTATCATAATCATTTGATGCTTTATGCAAAACCAAATCATTATTCCAAATAATAATTTGGTTATCTTCCCAAGATATATTTTCTATTACTTTTTTACTTTCTTGGATTGAAAAAATAGTTTCCAATAATTTTTTATCGATTGTGCAATCTTTTTGTTTTGATGCTATTGTATGATACCTATTACATGCGAATACTTTTATACCATTCACTTTCTTAACAAGTGATTTTTCACAACAAGTCTCAATATTTGTAAGGCTTGGATACTTAGTTTTTAATAAATACTTAGTCTCATCTGGCATTGTATTTATGATTGTTTTATTATCATGAATAGTTCCATATTTCTTAGAAAAAATATCATAGCTTTTTTTATTAAAACTAAATAATGTATCACCACCGTATGGTGGAATAGTAGGGCAATGTATTAAAGTATAATTAGGAGGTATTTTTTCATATGCATGATCACTGTGCCAAATATCACCAAATACACTATTCCTTTTACCTTTTTTCATAACAACATTAATTAAATCATTTTCTTTATCTGTTAATAAATATTTGATTTTCCGAGGTATTCCAAATGAAAAGGCGAGATTAATCATATCTCTTTTAAGAATGTTATTATCAAAAGTGAATTTTAAAACACCGAAACTTTCAAGTATTGCTTTACAAGCTATAATTTGATTTCTATTCCTGATTAGACTATTTATAGACTTTAATTTTAATTTGTTATTTTTTTCAATCATCAATTAATAAAATTTCTAAAATACAATTCGTCAATTTTCATACAATAAATTTTTTTCAGACAAATTTTTATTGCCTTATTTAGCTGAATGTGATTTATATAGAAATAGAGAGCCAATTATTTGCCAATCTCTTATGATACAAGCAACACTATCATTGTAAAATGCGGAGATAACGAGCATGTAAAACATTCTAATTCTGCCTTAAAGTTTTTTCAATAACCTGAATAATCAAATTTATATTTTTTCGATTCAAATCAGGATAAATCGGCAAACATAGAACACTCTCGCTTAATTTTTTTGCATTTATTAAACCACTATTAACTGAATTTTTATAAAAATTGTGATCGGTTAGCAAAGGATACCAATATTTCCTACAGATTATATTCCTTTCTTTTAAATTTTTATAAACTCTATCTCTGACAAGAATACCTTCATTGAAAAATATAGGTAAATAAGCATAATTATATTTTACAAACTTTGGGAAAGTTAATAATCTTATATTTTGGTTTTTTACAAGTGCTTTAAAATAGAAATCATATATATCCTTTCTTTTAGAAATATTTTTTTCAATATATTTTAACTGCAGTAGTCCTAATGCAGCCCCAACTTCATTCATTTTGCCATTAATCCCCAAACCAGAAATTTTTTCTTCGCTAATAATTGCAAAATTCTTCAGTCTATCAATCTTTTTCTTAATTTTTGAGGATCTTGAAATAATGGCACCACCTTCAAGAGTAGTAAATATTTTTGTTGCATGAAAACTCATAATGGAAAGATCTCCAAAACCAAAAATAGAGTTACCTTTATACTTAACTCCCATTGCGGGAGCTGCATCATAAATAAGAGGGATATTATATTTTTCTGCAACCTTTTGTAGACCATCTACATCACCTGGGATACCATAATTATGTACAGCCAATATTCCACCAGTTTTATCACTTATTGCTTTTTCCACCTTTTCTGGGTTGAGATTACCGGCGTGTGAATCTGTATCCACAAAAACCGGGTTTAATCCGTTCCATATAATCGAATGTGATGTTGCAACAAAACTAAATGCTGTCGTAATTATTTCACCTTTTAAATTCATTGCTTTAATAGCGACTAATAGACCTGTCGTAGCATTATTAAAAAGGCTGATATACCTCACACCTAAATAATTGGCTAATTCTTTTTCAAATTGTTTATGAAAAGGTCCATTATTTGTAAGCTCTCTTGAAGACCATATTTCTTCTAAATATTTTAAATATTCATCTAACGGTGGTAAAAATGGTTTTGTTATATATATCTTATCTTTCAATTTATTTGAATATCCCATGCTAGTTTTGGATCCACGATTCCTTCCTCTCGTTCACCCATCCAGCCAAACGATTTTTCCTTTGCAGTTATGCTAAATGAAAAACAATTTCGTATCTCCAACACAACCGTACCTCTATCCCTTACAAATAATAACCTATGAATTGTATAGGTTCCCTCATTCATAAGGTTTTTTGGAATTTTGCATATTGCTTTAATGAGACCATTTGAAACATTAATATGATTATTCTCCTTACTCGTTCCTCCTACAAAGACTAAATGCCCAAACTCATCCACTAAATGAAAAGCTATATCACACTTATAGTCTAAATGATCTTTTTTTTCAAAACTAAACTCCAGTTCAAATCCGTCCCTAGAGATTATCTCAGTTTTTGAAATTGAAATTTTTCTTAGCGATATATTTTTCTGAGTAATATTGAAATCTTTAGTCTTGGTAAAGTTTTCCAGTGATTTGCTCATATATTGATTTAAGGTCTCATTGATTTCACCATCAAAAATTAGTTTTCCTCTATCAAGTAAAATACCTCTATTGCATAATGAACGAATTGCTGTCATACGATGACTAACAAAAAGAACTGTTCTACCTTCGCCAGCAATGTGTTCCATTTTGCCTAGACATTTTTTTTGAAATTCTGCATCACCTACTGCAAGAACTTCATCAACAAGTAAGATCTCTGGATCTAGGTGTGCCGCAACTGAAAAACCTAATCGTACGCCCATACCACTAGAATAACGCTTTACAGGTGTATCAATATATTTTTCAATCCCTGAAAATTCAACTATGGCATCTAGCTTAATATCAATTTCCTTTTTTGTCATTCCCATAATTGTGCCATTAAGGTAGATATTCTCTCGACCAGTTAGTTCTGGGTGGAATCCAGTTCCAATTTCTAAAAGGGATGCTATCCTCCCTTTAATCTTAGCATTCCCTTCTGTTGGTGAAGTAATTCGAGACAAAATCTTTAATAATGTCGATTTGCCAGCTCCATTCCTACCAATTATACCTAAAATCTCACCTTGGCTTACTTTTAGATTAATATCTTTAAGTGCCCATATTCGCCCGGACCCATCAACTATATTTAAATCATTATCGGTTATTATTTTAGAGTTTGGATCTTCTCTACCAAACTTACGAGCTAAAAAAGATGAAAGGTCACGATTGAGGGTACCAGAGGATATTGTACCCAAATTATATACTTTTGATAATCCTTTTATGTCAATAGCTGTAATACTCATACTGTATCTATAAAAGTTTTCTCAACTTTGTTAAATATTAAAAGACCCAGGAAAAATATTATAAAAGTAAGGGTCAAAGAATATATAAACAGATTTGAATCTAAATTACCGACATCTAAAAATGCCTGTCTAAATCCCTCGATAACAGGAGTCATAGGATTAGCTAAAATAAAATATTTATATTTATCTGGAACCACAGATAAAGGGTAAACTATTGGAGAGGCATACATCATAAGTTGTGTGCCGAAATTAACTAAGTGGCTAAGATCACGATATTTAGTTGTAAGTGAGGATATGATCATCCCAATTCCTAAACCTAACATTGCCATCTGTACAATCATAAAAGGCAACAGAATAAAAGATTGATAGGAAAAACTAATATCTTGGTTTACTATATATTTGTAATAAAAATAAAATCCTAAAAACATAATAAGTTGAACACAAAAACGAGATAAGCCAGATACAACTGTGGCCAAAGGTACAATGATGCGAGGAAAGTATACTTTACCAAATAAATTAGCATTTATAGTAAAAGTCCCTGAAGTAGAAATGAGGCAACTTGCAAAGTAATTCCATGCGATTATACCTGACATATAAAAAAGAAATGGAGGTATACCATCTGTAGGAATCCTTGCTACTCGATTAAAAATAATAGTAAAGACAATAGTAGATATTAATGGTTGTATAAAAAACCAAATTGGGCCAAGTATTGTCTGCTTATAAAAAGTAGTAAAATCTCTTTTAACAAAAATCCAGAGAAGATCCTTATAATGCCATATCTCATTTAAATGGAGTTCAAACCAACCACGTTTTGAAGTTATTATTAAATCCCAATCAGTAGTATTCTGACTTATATTAATAGACCTTTACTTTTTTGTAAAATATTTTTAATAATGAAACAATAAAAACCAGAGAAAGAAAGATGCCAGCTATGCTTTTTCAGTTTCCTTTTCACTACCATAATAATGGTAATACTGGTAATAATAATAATATGCGCCATAACTATTCTTATGTGTAACAGCATTTAAGACTACACCAGAGATAGGTGCACCTACATTTCTTAATGAGGTAATAGTATGGTCGAAAGCTTTTTTATCTGTTTGACCGACTTTTACAACCATAACAATCTGGTCTATTTCCTTTGAGACCATTGCTGCATCGGTTACGGCTACCAAAGGAGGACTATCAAAAAGTATCATATCCCAATTATCTTCCAAATCTCTTAATAAATTGCTCATCCTATCTGAACCTAATAATTCTGATGGATTTGGAGGGATAATGCCTGAAGATATAACATATAAATTTTTTATATCAGTCGATTGAATAATTTTACTTAAATCTTTCTCATAATTTGATAAGTAATCAGTTATACCAGGTTCTTTATTTATACCTAAAACTTTATGTACAACCGGTCTCCTTAAGTCTGTATCGATAAGAAGAGTCTTTTTCCCAAGATTTGCATAAGTTATTGCAAGATTTGCAACAGTAGTAGTCTTTCCTTCACCAGGTCCAGCACTTGAGACAAGGATAGATTTTATCTCTTTATCTGCACTAGTATAAAGCATACTAGTACGTAAACTACGATATGCTTCAGAAACCGGCGATTTTGGGTCATCCTGGGTAATCAATCTTCTCTTCAAGTTTAAGGTCGACCTTTTTGGTTTATTAAAAAAATAACCTTTTTTATTTTGCTGCTCTTCCCCAATTGATGGAATAATCCCTAATACAGCTAGATTTTGTCTTTCAATATCGTACGTCGTTTTAATAGTATTATCCAAAATCTCTAATGCAAGGGCCAATACTAAACCTAGAGCTAAACCCAAGAAGAGGCCCATTAGCAACATCCTATTTTTATTTTGACCTGAGACAAAAGGCAGCCTTGCGTAATCCACTATATGCACTTTCCCTACCTGCACAGCAAGATTGATCTTTGCTTCTTCTAATTGTTTTCTCAGCAAAGAGTAGTTCTCATTAAGAATGATACTATTACGCTGCAACCTGGAAAATTGTAATTGCTTTTCGGGTAGATCGTTTAATTTCTCTAAATAAATATTCAATAAGGCTTCAGACTCTTTCTTCTTTAATTCAAAAACTATTTTCTCAGAGTCCAATGTTATTAATTCAGTAACAATATTTTGCCTTGCCAGCAATGGGTCTTCAGTAATTATACCCATCTTCGTTAATTCATTGATCTTCAGCCTTAATTGTTCCTTTAAACCTTCCAATTTTTCCTTAAGATCTTTTACTGCACCATGATTTTCACCATGCTGTGCAATATTCTGGATCAAGAGTGACTCTAGTTTACCTAGTTCTCCCCTGAGCGAAAGTACCTGAACATTAATGTTATTTAATAGCCTCTCAGCTAAGATCTTTTCTTCCACAGATAGTTTTGATTTAAGCAGATTATATTTTTCTCTGCGAATATTGATTTCAGAAACTGCATTATATATTTCCGACTCTATATTGGCTACCTGTGTTGTGATCATTAAAGCTGTACCATCCAAATCATACATCCTTTCCTGATTCTTATAGTTTGTGAATTCTTTTTCAGATTGCTCTAGTTTTGTATTATGATCTTCGAGAATTGTCTCTAAAAACTCAACTGTATTTCCAGCATATTCCCCACTGATTTTCATTTCAAATTCTTTATAGACCTCTACCAGGTTATTAATAATTAGTTGTGCCTCATGTGGCCATACACTAGTGTAAGAAATATCAATTATATCAGTACCTGGTCTGTGCTTAGTACTTAAACCAGCCAATAGCCTATCAGCAAAACGTTCACCAATTCCATCATCATAATCCTGGGTATATTGAATTGGATTATTTGATTTTGAATCATATAATCCCATAGAAAATAATTCTTTTAATAAGACTCGAATTCTTTTCCCGCGAGGGTAGAATGGATAAGAATCAAATAGTGCAAGATTATTTTTCTTTTGATCCCAAATTGATTCAATTGTTCCTTTTGCAACACTCCTAGATTTGATTAATTGAATTTCATTAGACATTCGATTTCTATCCCGATTACCAGTAAGGTCCATTATCATACCAGCACCAGGTTTTTCTCTAATTGCCACTGAAGAGGTAGCTGTATATCTTGGAGGTAGTGTTAGGTTACTATAGAATGCAATACAAAACCCGATTATAGTCACTCCAACTATTAATTTATAATAAGTTCTAAAAACAAAATAATAATCACGAAGACTTAAACTTTTATCATGATCTAATTGTTGTTGCCTATTTCTACTATATATGTCAGTTGCCATAACTATTCGTAATTATAAGATACATGTTAAATAAACTTAAAAGGGTATTTATGGAACCTATCTTGCTAACTACATAATTAAATTTTGTTTGTGGAATGATGATAGTATCATTTGGTTTAATTTTAACAAAGCCTGACCTATCACCTTGTTTAATAAAATTCTCAAAATTTATAATATGTACAACTTTTTCACTATCAGCTATTTCTCTAATAAGTTTAATATTTTTTATATCTGCACCATCTATTGGACCTCCAACAAAGGACAATAGAGATGCTAGGTCAATGCCTTCGTAAACCTTTATATGTCCAGGATTAGGTACATGCCCCCACACATTTATGAACATAGTGACATTTCCTTTCTCATCAGTCGAGTATCTTTCACTTGATCTTTGAAAATCAGAAGTTAACTCATTCTCTTTTCCAAAAATGAATCCTACAAGCACTAATACAAATAATCTATATTTTTTCATAAGCAATCAACTTAGCCCAATTCTTTCCCTAATGCGAGAAAAG
>MDSW01163806.1_pt1 | contig 27230 bp, 24 predicted proteins | sample 811171 | NCBI WGS metagenome assembly MDSW01 (sample SAMN05326641, study PRJNA326480) | marine metagenome | isolation source: seawater | place: Atlantic Ocean: North West | collected 2012 | reverse complement strand
GGTACTTAATTCTTATATTTTCTTAGGTAGCGGTAGAGATTATCTTTTCGTATTAGTTTTGCGCCTGGATCTTTAGTTAAAGGTCTCCATTTAAAGTTGAACCAATCTCCAGATATAGGGATCTTAAAGTATACGCCCTTGTCAAAACTACCTTCTCCAAATTGTTCTGCAGTAACATCAGTCTTAGTAAAAAATGCGCCCATTACTACTCCATTGTTAAATCTTCTAGATATGTCGAAGGTATAGCCCTTATCTCCAGCTAAATACTCTCCATAAGACACATGAAGAGAAAATGGTAAAACAAAATCATTTTCATAGTAAAAATTTACATGGCCAGTGATATTTGAATAATCTAATAAATCAAAAGCTAAATCATAATCTCTTTTATAAACTTCAAATGCTTCAAAACCAATAGCAAAAGGCAGGTCATCTCTGTTCCATAGATACTCCATACCATAACCACTGAACATCTCTTCAAATATTCCAGCAGATATCTGTATATGATTATTTTTAGATAGTGTGTGGAAAAAATCTAATTGAGATCTTCCTACAATGATTCTATCTTCAAAATTATTTAAATATTCTTTAACATCTGATCTCACCTGATTTGGATATGTATTAACAGGAGGAATGTATAACTCATCAAAATTTTGCCATAAGGCATATTTTAAATTAGTGCTCCAAAATAATTTATTATTAAAAATATATTGAGTATTAAATTCAGCCAAAAAAGCAGCTTTGAAAAAACCTTCTCTTCCAGCAATGAAAGGCCTTAAAACAATATCTGGAGAATAGAAAAATTTTGATTTGTTTTCTCTTAAATAAAGTGTTTCAGTTTTGTTTATTTCCATACTCATTAAGGTCTTTGAATCTAATTCTTTAGCTTTCAAACCATTGGCAGAATAGCTAGATACAACTTCTTCATAATCTACACCCGAATCAACAATAGCTTTTTCAACATTTTCTTTAAGGTAAGCTAAATCTGAATAGGAATTATATTCATGTAAATCTAAAATCAATATATCTTCTAATTTACTAATTCTATGTACTTCAATCTCATTAAAATCTAAAAGAGATCTTAATTTTTCATGAGGAATTTTCTCATAAGGTTCATTATTTCTGTAAGTTTTTGAATTATGTTTTAGCGAATTACTTTTCCAAACAAATTTTAATCCCAAATAATCTCCTCTTTCAAAATTAAAGGATAATGCAAGATTTTTTAATCTTATATATTCTAGACTTAAACTATAATTTGAACTTCTTTTTGGAAAGCCTCTTTCTCTAGAATTGTCTGTTGAGTCATGTTCTATTTTTAAAAGCCAATTATTATCCAATAAATAACTAAATCCTCCAAAAATACCTACTTTATTACCTGAAAAATAATCTTCCCATCTAAAATTTCCGCCCTGGTCATTATCATTATCACAACCCCAAGATAGACATCTTGTAAGAAAAGAATCATTCAAATCTCCTAAAGGATTGTCATATTGAAAAGGGCCACCATTTAATTTACCCCAACCAATTCCAAGATGCATATCAAGATTATCTATTCCATAACTACCGACAATATATTCAGAAGAATATATTCCTGTACCAGCAAGATCATTAAATCCTATTGCTATAGCTGGAAAATAGCCCTCAGATTTTAAACGAAACTTTGCATTAAAGCCTTTATCTTTATAATCTTGATCAAAACCACCGCCATAAGGTCTGTCTTTTATACTTGTGTAAAAAACAGAGGCTTCAAGCCAATCATAGGGCATCATAGTAATAGTAATCTTTCTATCTGGATCGCCTCTATACACTGTAAATGCCGAGGAAGATTCTTCATAAAATCTTGCTGTAGGAATATTTATTAAGCCAATAACGCCATGATTATTGGGATTATTAAATTTAATGGAATCTGAAAATATAAAACTGCTAATTAGTAGAATAAATACTAATTTAATCTTGAAGCGCATTTAAAGAAGCGGCTGAAAATGCAATATCAGCTATAATTTTTGTTGCTGTGCTGATTGCAGGAATAACTTCAAGCTTATTAAGATTTCTTGGAACAACAATAGTATCTCCTGGCTCAATAATAGCTTGTCCAGCAAATATATTATTCCCTGAACTCAACGAAAGACCATTAGCTTTAATTATGAATACTGACCTTTTATCTGCATAATCTGAAAATCCCCCAGCGGCATTAATATAATCTTTATACTCCATTTTTTTATCAAAAATAAAGGATGAAGAATTTAATACTTCTCCCTGGACAATAACTTCATATGAAGTCGAAGGAATAGAAATTGAATCTCCATCTTTTAAAACAAATTTTTTTGAGGTTTCTGAATCTTCAAGAAATTCACCAGCTACCCTTCCATCTGGTTCAATCAAATCCGCTAGTCTTAAAATTGCTTCTATGTCCACCATTCCTGCATTAGAAACAGAATTTGAATTTTGAATTACGGCATCAGTTAAAATTGATTTTGCTTCTTTTAGTGCTTTAATTTGCTTATCTTTAACATCTTCCCTGAAAACTTGAACACCATCTTGAAATGCATCTTCACGCATTCCTCCAGCTAAAATATACAAATCATCTAAAGTTGTTGAGCTTGAAACTGAATATATTCCTGGATTTCTTATTTGGCCTTTAATCTCAACTTCTATCAAATTACGTTTTATTGGAGGGAAAGAGATAGCTACCAAATTTCCTGAATCAATCAGCTTATTATACGCTCCTATATCGCTGTTTTTACTTGTTATAACTGCAACATTATCTATATCGACATCTTCAAAAATTCCAAAGAAAGAATGAATTTGTTTAGGGGCCAGCTTGCCTGTAAGTGGAATTTCAATTTTTTTGGTTGGGAAAGATATTTGAACATAATTTGATCTTATATCAACGTCTTCCTCATTTATATCTCCATTTAAAGAGCTAAAAACTAAAATAGACTCTCTATCAAAAAATGATATTTTTGAATTTTTAGTAGCAGTAAAATCTTTGTATGAATCTGGGTCAGCTAAAGAAAAGACTAATTTTCTTATCCCTAAACCATTATTCATTTCTTGCTCATATATGGCATAGAATGGATATATATCGTTTGAGAATTTTAGTTTTTCTAAAAATTCTGCAAAATTATTATCATTTAATTTAAAATATCCACTAGTGACGCCACTTCCTGTTACAAATACATCCTTATCATTTGTTACTACTTTTTTTCCCACAAAAAGTTCATCCAGATCTATATTTCCAATTTTTTTCGAGAGCGTTGTTCTTTCTGAATAGTTCTTACCATTTTTAACTAGTATAGAGCTAATATTTTTAACCTCTGCTTTAGAATTTAGACCTAAAGCAAAATTAATTAAATCTTGATATTTATCGCTACTTGTATATTCATAAATCATTGGTCTTATTACTTCGCCAGTTACTTCAACATAATTTGTTGTTCCTTGCACCAATACTGTGTCCCCTGAACCAACTACTAAATCTAAATTTCTTTTACCCTCTATTAAAAAATCATAGAAATCAAATATATAAACGTCGCCATTTGCTTTGATTAGCTTTACTTCCCTTAATGATGCATATTCTTCCAAACCTCCGGAATAAGCTAAAGAACTAGATATAGTCGTAAATGGGTTGACTATATAAGAGCCAGGATTCTTTACTGCTCCAATCACGGATATCATTTTTGGACTTAAATTACCCATAGAAAGATCTAAATTTACTCCGACATATGAAGTATTAACTAAATTTCTTAGCTTGTTTTTAACCTCTAAAAAGGTTTCGTTGACTACAGAAATTGAACCTATCTCTGGAAACAAAATTGTTCCATCTAATAACACTTTTAATGTTAATATCTCTTTTTTCTCTCCGGTCAGAATAACTGTTAATTCATCATTAAGTGAAATTCTATAGTCAGATGGTAAAGGCATATCAGCAATAGCGGAAACTGAGGTAGGAGAAGTTTTTATATAATTGAATCCAAAAATGTTTATTGGCTCACCTTCAGTAAGCTCAAGCGTTGATTCTGCAACTACAGGATTAGTCTCTGCAACAACATCTGCTTGATCAGAACTATTTAATAATTTTTCTAAGTCATCTTGACTTAATCTATCTAAAACATCAGACTCAAGAACAGACTGCCCATTCATTAAAAAGACAGAAATCATTAGGATAAAATTAAATAATATTTTTTTCATAAGTTCATGATTTTAACAATTATTGAGCTATTTTTCTTAAATTAGAGATAACAATCATTTAAATTAAAAAAATAAAGGCGGCTAATTTTCCAAGAAAATATCTCTAGTAAATACTTTTTCGGAAACATCTTCCAATTCAGAATTATGTCTATTGGCTACAATTAAAGTAGCGTTCTTCTTAAATTCATCAAGATTTTTTATTAATTTAGAACCAAAAAAATCTTTGTCATTTAATAGCGGCTCATAAATCACTACTTCAATTCCTTTAGCTTTTATTCTTTTTATTATTCCTTGGATGGACGATTCTTTGATATTATCTGAGCCTTTTTTCATTATAAGCCTATATATCCCGACTATTTTTGGGTTGCGTTCAATAATTTTTTCTGCAATAAAATCTTTTCTAGTTGTATTTGAATTTACTATTGCGCTAATCAAATTTTGGGGCACTTTTTTATAATTAGCTAAAAGCTGTTTTGTGTCTTTTGGTAGACAATATCCGCCATAACCAAAAGAAGGATTATTATAGTAATTTCCAATTCTTTTATCTTCACTTACACCTTTAATAATTTTTGATGCTTCCATTTCAAAAATAGAAGCATAAGTATCAAGCTCATTAAAATACGCTACCCTCATTGCTAGAAAAGTATTAGAAAAAAGTTTTACTGATTCCGCTTCTTTATTCGACATAAATAATATCTCAGGATTATTGAGTGCAATTTCAGCCATCATTTCTGCAAAATTCTTTGCATGCGTGTTATTTCCTCCAATAATTATTCTTGATGGTTTAAGATTATCTTCTATAGATCTTCCTTCCCGTAAGAATTCAGGAGAAAAGAATAAATTTTTAATTTTTAAATCGTTTTTAATTTTGTCAGTAAAACCAACAGGTACAGTTGATTTAATAACAATCGAAGCAGATGGGCTTAATTCAGCTGCTTTCTTAATGCATTGCTCTACACTGAGAGTATCAAAATATTGTTTTTTTTCATCGTAATTTGTTGGAGTAGCAATGACGATTAAATCTTGATCTTTAAATGCTTCAATATCGCTTGTAAAAAATATTTTTTCATGAAAATTTAATAAGTAATCTTGAACTGTTTTATCGTCAATGGGCGATTTTTTTTTCTGCAAAAGAGATAACTTGTCTTTGTTAATTTCAAAAATAGTAACTTCTTTCTTAGCTGATGCTAATAAAAGGCCTATTGATAGACCAACATAACCTGCTCCACATACAAAAACTCTCATAATCTTACTTGTTCTTGATTATAGCTTTTGAAGTATTGATAACCAAAACCTACTCCTAAAAATAATGAGTAAAAAGAAAGGCCTTTGAGACGTACTGTTACATCAGAAAAGAAAGCAACAAAAATAAAGAACGTTAGAAACCAATAGAATAATGCAAAATTTAATGAGTTATTTCTTTTATATTTTGATAATAAAATTAATTTAATCGCATAAATAAAAACAATTAAACAGAAGCCAAACCATCCAAATCTTAAAGTGTAATGTGAAAACATTGATTCAATTGTGTCCATGCCAAATGGCTCTATTCTGTCATCACCAAATGGAACTTCAGATCTGAAGTTTAAAACATCCTGCACAAGAATAATTTCATTAAATCTATGTTGAACTGATGAGTCAATATTATTATCAAATAATCCGACAAGATAAGAAACATATTGAACTTCTAGTCTCAAAAAGTCTTGAATAAGAAATATTACAAAGAAGAAAAAAATTATTGCAATAAAAGATATTAAAGAAAATCTTTGTCTCTGTTTCATATATATTGGTTCTGATTTTAAAAAATTTAATATTGGAGAAATATAAAATAACACTAAAATTAATCCGGCAAATTGAAGCATCCCTCCTCTAGCAAAAGAAAATAATATGCCTAATGAAAAAATACTAATATATGCTAATGATCTTGAGAAACTATAAAGATTTTTTTCTAATTTAAAAAATACCAATAGAATACAAAAATTAATAAATACAGCAAAATCAGTTGGATATCCATGAAAGCCTGAGAATCGATAAAAATGAAAAGTGAACTCTTCTGTGCTTTGTCTACCTTTAAAGAGATCTATAAAAGGGTGTAAATATTCTATAAAAACAAGAGAAGAAAAGATAACAGAAATAAGTCCCAGATTAATAATCACATCAGACAGATTTTCAATATCAAAATCTTTAACTTTTACATAGTTAAATCCCATATGAAAAAATCCTGCAAATAAAAAAAGCCTTCCTGTATCAGAAAAAGTTCTGCTTAATGGTGTGTCGTAAAAATAAGAGAGAACTGCTATTGATAAAGCTGCAAAAAGATATACGAAAAATAAAATATGAAATTTATCAAAAAAGTTTATTTTTCTAAGAGATAGAAAAATAAAAATAGCTGCAAAAAATAATATGTTTATTACAAATTGTGAATTTCCAGCACCACCTAATATATTTGAGAAAATAGGAAATAAAATAATTAAAAAAATTGGAAAAAAATCAATATTTTTCATTTACAAAAAAACTAATAACTGACCTTGGATAAGTAAATAATATTCTTCTTATCGTAAAAGGCTGCTTTATCATTCGCCATAACCATCTTAAATTTAAACTATCAATATATTTCGGATAAAAAATATTATTTTTCATAGTCGAGCTTGCGGTTTGCGATATAAAGCCGCCACATGTAAAAAATATGTTTTTCTTTTTTGAAGTTATTTTATTTTTTGCAATTTCTTTTAAAACTTCCTCTTGGAGAGGAGTCCCCATCCCAATTACATACAAACAATTATTTTCTTTAAATATATTCAAATTATTTAGATCTAAATTAAATCCTGCTAGTGAATGAATATTGTTGCTTTTTTCTGTAAATTTAGAACATAAAAAATCTTTGAAGATTTTACTCTCCTCCTTTGTGCCTCCAATTGTTATGACTAACATTTCATTTCTTAGGGCAAACTCTATCCAATCTAAAGCTGCAGATGTTTGATCAAAAGAAATTCTATTAATCTTTTGCCTGGATTTAATAGAGCAAAGTTTTGCAAATAGTGATCCATCACAAAAAATGTTATCAAAGAGACTAAAATCAAAACCCTTATCCAGCATTAATTGATAGGAATAATTATTTAAAAAAATATTTGTTGAAGATTGATTAAACATGAAAAATTTGTTTTCATCATATTTTTTTGAGGATAATGCAACTATATCAGTTAGCCTATAGTTACGATTTTCCATACTCTATGAACGGAGCTGACTTTTTAAACCCTATAAAGAAACCTAAAAAACTCATTATTATCATCAATAATAATGGAGTAAATCCTGCAAGAAATATCCTAATAGAATTTTTTCTTGATTGAATGTATTTAGCATCATCTAAAGACTGCATACTTGGATTATCAATTCTTATCAAAGCAATCTCATCAATTGATTTTACATTTACTAATTGCTTAATTTGAGAACTAATTTGATCAGTGATCGATTCTTTTAAACCAATAATTTGAGCTGAATTATATTCACTATTTAGATAATTTATTTTATTTTCAGCTTTAGCTATTTCAATATCCATGAAATGTTCATTAACTTTTTGAATAAGTGCATCTAGAACTTCCTTTGAAAAATTAGGCGAGATCGATAAAAAATCAATAGAATAAAATAATGGATCTATTTTAGATATAGTAAGATTACTCAAAAATGATTCTTGTATAAATGCATAATCAACTAAATCTAATTCATCGTTATTAAATCTAGCGAAATCGCCTTTCCATAAATTTTTTTCCTCATCATATAATTTTTTGTTGTAAATAGTCTTATCATTTCTCGCATCATAACTTTCAGAAGCAATCAAAACTTTTAAGAATTTATTCTCATCTATAAGACTTATAATGAAATCTCTAGAATTAATTATTTGAATTATTTCTGCTTCATATGAATCTCTTGGTAGCTCTTGGAAAGGTATAACACCATTTAATAAATTTGTGCTGCTACTTGATAATTCAGTATTAACTTTTACTATCGCATTTGATTTAAAAAATATTTTCACTTGGAAAAATAATGTTGTTATTAATGAAGCAAATAAGGATAATAAAAGAAAGAATAAAAAGTTCTTTTTCATTCTTTGTATAAAATCAACTATATTTAAAACTTCATTCATTGCTTATTTTTTGGTGCCCAGAGCCGGACTTGAACCGGCACGAGATTTCTCTCGAGGGATTTTAAGTCCCTTGTGTCTACCAATTTCACCACCTGGGCTATTCATATCTTTTAACTTGGCTATTATAAAGGACAAATGATATTACTCCTAAATAACAGTTAACCATTTTTATAAATCCTCAAAATTAATTGTGTTTATTTTAGTATTAGTGTGCAACATCTGCATAACAGGTGCATCTTTATTTGCTAAGTAAGTTAAATTTTCATCAGGAATTTTTTTTAACCTAACTATTCCTAATATGCTGCTTGCAGACAAACTATACACATGATTAAATTTTGAGTAACTTACGATATCATCTGATAAATATGGCTCATCAATTATCTGTACATTATTGAAATTTCTATTAAATCTCTTTGAAGGATGATGTATCAGATATTTAATATTAAAATTCTTGATAATTTTTTCTAATAATCTATTTTCATCATCTTTGCTCATAGTGCCAGCTTCTGACTTATCAGTAGTTAACAACACATTGCCATCATAATTAAATCTTTCAGAAATATCTTCGAGATTAAGAGGTATTATGCTGTTCCCAAAAATGCTACTTTGTGCATCATATATTGCATAATGAAAGGCATGTTTACTCATGATACTTAATATATCTAGCTTAAAAAGGCTGTAAATTTTTTCTTTAATTGTATTGCTATTAGTATTGAAATAAGTTTCTGACACTCCTCCAACACCATCATCAAATGTAATAAGCTTTTTATAATCTATAAAAAATTGAATTAACCGAAAATTAAAAAACTTGAAGTTGCCTGCATAAACTGTATTTATATTTTGAAATTTAGAATTAATCTTCATTAATATAAATGGATTAAAAAACAAGCTCTTAAATTTATATATTTTATAGAATTGCTCAGTCTGAACATATGAATTGCAAAATCTATTTAGATTTTTTTTATTAAGAATAATTAATATTGAATTATTTTTTTTAGGGATTGAATTAATTATTTTTAGATGTAACGGCGTGAAAGCCAAGTAAATATTATATTGCATTATGTTTTTTTTAATTCTTCTGCAGAAATTAATAATTCAAATGAACCTAAATTAACTGGCTCTTTCAATGTATCATCAACTTCTTGAAGTGAAAAAATTATTCTCGATAACTTTTCATCATTTGAAGTAATATTTTGCAACATAGGCATTACAGCACTTTTTTTTGTATCCCAATTAAGAAAAATGCTATTTTTTTTGTTTTTTAAATGTATATCGCCAGTTGTAGCGCCTATACCTCTAGATGAGGACACAAAGCTTGATGCTTGCTTTGCATGATCAAAATCTCCATCAAAATTAAAAGATTCAAAATTCTCCCCCCCATTTGCAAATCTTATTTCTGAATTTTGACTAAAGCTATTGAGAAGAGTAAGAATCCCTAACCTTACACTTCCAATAATCTTAGCATCAGAAAAGCTATACGCTACTGAAATATTCTCTTCGCTGCTTGAGACTTTTATTAGCTTTTGTATGTTACCAATTTTTGTGTTTATTTCAGCATAAATTTCAATATCCCCATTATTATTAATAGCTATTTTTGGCTTAACTTGTTCAAGATCTGTAACTTTAATTCTTTGAATTGGTAATTCAGCTATTAATCCTCCACTATAAAAGTCAGCTCCTAAAGAAATGCAAGAGAAATGCCCATGCGGTAAAGTTCCAATACATGGTTCCATATCATGGGAAGAAAAAGCTAGACTTTGAATAGCTAAGCCTCGTCTTAAATTTAACTTTAAGCTTATTTTTTTTGTGGATATGCATAACAAAGTTTCTTCTTTATTTAAACTAATAAACACATCTTTAGATTTAGCATTTATTACTTCAATAGATTCATGATCATTCTTAATTTGATATTTCTTAAAAAAATTACTATCAATTTTATATTTATCAAGTAATTGATTTAGATCATTTAATGCTTTATCCCATCTTTTTTTTGTAATGTGTGTTCGAAGGTCGCTTGCCCATAGCTCGCATAATTTTTTCCAATCGTTTTCATTATTATTTTTTAATTTTCTTAGAGATGTCTCAATTCTGTGACACATGGTATTTAACCAAAGGTCATTTCTGCCTGTCACTGCCCATCTTGCTATATTATATTTTGCTTGCTTTTTAACAGGTATTGGATAGGCTGCATTTGTAAGTCTAGATTTGTCATTATTGATAGAATTAATTTTTAACGCTTCAGAAGGCAAAATAATTTCAATTCCTGTTTCAGAAACGATAGATTCAAGAAGCAGGTGAAATCTATTCCATTCACCATCATGATGAGTTAATGTCTCTTCAGCAAAACGTCCAGGACGAAAATCAAAAACTTCTGCATCATTAGAATAGATTGGAATAATGGATTCAGATTTATTGATTCTCCTCTTTAAATACTCAATATAGTCATCAAGACATATATCGCCATGAGTAAAATGTTGGACTTTTTGAAATAAAATTGAATCTGACCACAAGACCGGCATAGAAATATCATTAAATCCAATAGCATGACTTGGAATTTTTTCAGTTTTAGGTTTCTGAGAATTTATAGCAAGTTTTATATTATCGCCGTCCATTATCAAACCCTTATAACCATTCTGGCTATATAAGTTAACTAAACTATTTGAAAATGCCATTTCATTGACTAGAGCAATATTAGGTGCTTGATTCAGAATTTTTTTATAAACCTTTAAACCTAACTTTTGGTTCCATTCGTTTACTTTAAATGGAACTAAAGGAGCTATTATTTGACAGTATCCACTACCAATCAGTTCACAATTACCTTTTTTATGCAATTCTATAAATCTACTAACCCAAGAAGGATCCAAACGATTAATCTGCTTCAAAGTCCATCCTGTAAGTTCTATTCCAATTGGAATATCAGTTTTCTCTGAAAGACTTAAAAGAGGATGATAACAATTACTTATAACTTTTGGCCAAGCCTCCTCTTCAATTGATGAATAAGCTAGATTGAGGTGAAAAAATAAATATCCCTTGGTCTTCATTTTGATTTCATTAAAGAATAAATTTCATTACTTAGATTAGTTGCTCCATTAGAAATATTTTTTTTCAATGCATTTTTTGAATATTCTTTTGCCAATCGACTATCATTCATTAAATTAAACAAACCATCTATTGCAAGTTTTGGACTTTTTGTAACCAATGCTACATTCTCTTTTTCAAGTGCATTTAAATCATCATCATCCTTGTTTTCATATGGTGAAAAAACAACGGTTGGTACACCATATTGTATTACTTCAAAAAACGATACACCAAATATTGTCATCACATAATTGCTCTGTAATATTAATTCATCTAAATGATCAGGGCTATCATTGATGATCCAGTTTGCTTGGGAATTCTTAGGTATAACTGGATAATTCGATAAAGGACCTTTTACCCACGTTATCTCAATATCTTCTCCTAAGAATTTATCCAGCTGACTGGGCAAGGTCTTTCCTAAATCTGTTATGTCGCTGCCTCCAGTTAAAATTAAAACTTTTGATCCTTCTGTCCAGCTTTTATGTGGAAGCCTCTTTTGAATTAAAAAACTGTCCCACCCAGATTTTATATTTGCATCACTTTTATTGAATTTACTAGCATCGAAATTGAAAGACGGAATCCAAATTAAATCTAATATTTCTGAATATTCTAAAAGAGAGTCTATGCCTATTAAGTAAAGATTATTTTCTTTCCAATTTTTAAAAATCTTAGCAAGATTGTTTATCTTTATATTTGAATATAAATCAAATATTAAAATATCTATCTCTTCGTCCTTTAGAATATCATCAACTTTTGATGGAAAGTCTTCAAAAAAGCCATAGTTATGTACCTTGAAATTTAAAAGATCATTTTTTTTTGGATAATCACCAAATATTAAAAATTCTGGTTGAATTTTTTCGCTCTTATTTAGTTCGTTTGCTAAAGCTAACAATCTAGATAAATGGCCAATTCCAGTATGATTGCTGACATAACACACCAATAATGCTCGTGAATGTTTCAATTCAATTCTCTATTTTAAAAGAGCTTCTAATTGATTTAAATGGTCTTAATCCGTCAGAGTTATCAGTCCGCCACATACGGTCTGATAACTCTGATTTAACAGGCTCTTTTTTACCATGGCCATCGGATTCTTGACCATGTCTAATATCTTTTATAACAGATGAAATTTTATCAGGAAGCCAACAGTGGCCAGAATCATATTCATCTCCTTTACCATCGAGATCTAAATGAAATTCTATTACTTTTGCATCCCATCTATTGATCGCTCTATAAATTACCCCAGGGTCTACAGTATGATCTGACCAGCCCATATCACAGTTGACTGATTTTCTTATTGTTTCAATTGCTTTTAGGTTGGCTTCTTTATGTGGTGTTGGATAAGCAGAAGTGCAATGAAGGACTTTAGGTTCACAATTATTTTCCCTTAAAATATTGACCGCATGTTTAATCTCTTCAAGGTTTGCCATGCCTGTTGAAATTATTACTGGCTTACCAGTGAGTGCACATTTTTTAAGCAGATCGTCCCATAGTAATTCATATGAAGCTATTTTATAAAAATCAACATATGGTTCTAGATCTTTAATTGCATCTAAATAAAATGGGGTGCAACCAAATTGAATATTATTTTTTTTACATCTCTCAGAAAGTATAGGTAAAAAATCAAGAGGCAATTCCCAATTTTTTCTATTTCTATGGCTTTCTGATTTTTCTAGTATTTCTGGTGCAAATAATTTTTCAATCTTAAATAATTGAAACTTAACTGCATCACAGCCAATTTCTGTGGCTGAATCAATAAATTCTAATGCTCTATCGATATCCTTTGAATGATTGCTAGATACTTCTGCTATAAAAAATGACATCTAAGTAAATTATAATAAGACATTATCAAGTTATAAAACAAACTTCTTTAACGACTTTCTCTGCAAGATTTATTGCTTCATCTCTACTTTTCCCTAAAGTAATTACTAAGCCTGCTCGAGATGGATGATGAATTGCTTCAGCTATAATATCTCCAACTTTAACTCTTATCTCAAATAAGCTTACATTTGGATGTGTTTTAATCCAATCAGGAATAATTATATCTTTTAGTATCCCTGGCTTAGGAAAGAAATAACGCTGACATACAGGTTGATTCTTAGATGCTTTCAATAACTCAACATCAATTTGATCATTCATTGCTAAACTTAAAGCGATCTTTACGAAATCTATGCCGGAGTTCAGAGGTATTTCATGTGAACAGAAGTAGCCGCCAGATAAGCGTGCAGCAACTTCAATTATATAAGGGTTTCCATTACATAAAACCATATCTCCCTTTATGACCCCATTAGAAATATTTAGAGATTTTGCAGCTCTTGTAACAGTTTCTTTAATTTTACTTTGATCTTCCTCGGGAAGAAAACTTGGAAGATCTCCCCCATTTTCAATTATATGAGGTGAATATTTTTTAAGAAGCTCATAATTTCTATCAGAAAATCCAAAGGTATAAACCTCTCCATCTATAACCAAGGATTCAGTGCTTACTTGAGGGCCCTCAAGAAATTCTTCAACCATAACTCTTTTAGTCGGCGAATAGCTTAATGCATTTTCATATGCCCATTTTATATCAATTTCATTTGTAATAAGAAGAACGCCTCTAGCACCTCTACTATCAACTGGCTTAATAATAAGAGGTAAACTTCTCTTATTTATCACATCAGTCAATTCATTGTATTCAGATATTTCACAATACCATGGTATTGGTAATTTTTTATCTTTAAAATGATCTTTCATTAAAATTTTATCAGAAACAATTTGAGCAGATTCAATAGGAATTCCAGGAAGATCAAATTCTTCAGCAACACTTGAAACTGTCAATGGAACATCTGTCGCTAAACAAATGACTCCATTAATTGGTCCATATTTTTCAGAAAACTTGTGAACTTCTGCAATTGTTTCTTGAATATTATAAGTATCAGCTAATAAAAAATGATCTGCTATCTTTACACATGGAGCATTAGGATTTATATCTGAAACAACTACAAATAAACCCATAGATTTAGCAATTTTAATTCCGGGAACAGTCTCTATGCCGCCCCCAATAAATAATATAGTTCGTTGCATGTATTTAGTTAAAAATATAATCCGCCATTAACGTTAATAGTCTGTGCAGTTATATATGAGCTTTCGTCTGAAGCTAAAAAAATGACTACATTTGAGACTTCATCGTAAGAGCCTAGCCTCTTTAAAACTATAGATTCAGCAGCTTTTGCAACTACAGAAGATTTTAATCCTTCGCTTCCCATATCTGAGGATATAATTCCTGCAGCGATTGTATTTGACCTTATGCCTTTACTGGCACCAAAGCGGGCAATGACTTGACTTAATGAAATTAGGCCAGCTTTACTTGCAGCATAATGTGCTGTTCTTGGACCCCCGTATTGACCACTAACTGAACCGATATTTATTATGCTTGATGAATGACTTTTTTCTAATAAAGCTAATGCTTCTTGTGTAACAATAAATGGTCCTTTTAAATTTACCGATAACACTTCATCCCACTCATTATCTGTAATTTTATTAAAATCTGTTGGATTATTTATGCCTGCATTATTCACTAACACATCAAGATGGCCCCATTTTTTATCTAATTTAGAAAAAATATCTTTTAGGCTTTCTCTATTTCGAACATCACATTTGAAACTTAAAGCTTCAACCCCAATTTTTTTTATATCATTTATTAGTTCAGTAGCTAGAACAGAATTATCCTTAAAAGTAAAAGCAATATTTGCACCTTCTTTGGCTAAGGCTAAACAAATAGCATGACCAATCCCACGAGAACCGCCAGTTACAAAAATATTTTTTCCATCCAGTCTCAAAATAACCTCTACACTTTTCTCTTAATTGCATTCTTAGCTGCATTAACTATATATTCAGCAGTTAAACAATATTTCTCAGATAATTCTTCTGGTTCACCAGATTCTCCAAAAATATCTTGAACCCCAACAAATTCAATTGGTGTTGGAAAATTTTTAGCTAAGGATTCGGCAACAGCTCCACCTAAACCGCCAATTATATTATGATCTTCTGCTGTTACAATTGCTCCAGTTTCCTTGGCACATTTTATTAAAATATCATTATCAATAGGTTTTATAGTAGACATATTAACAACCCTTGCTGAAATACCATTATTTTGAAGAGATTCAGCTGCTTCTAGCGCTCGAGCAACCTCAACTCCGCAAGCAATAATTGTTACATCCTCTCCATCTTTAAGCACTTTTCCTTTTCCAATTTCAAATTTATATGAATTATCCAACACTCTTTTTGTATTACTTCTTCCCGTCCTCATATAGACAGGGCCTACATAATCTAAAATTGCTTTTGTAGCTTGCGCCATTTCTATGGGATCGCATGGAGAAATTACCACCATATTAGGTATAGATCTAAAACAACTTATATCTTCTAAACACTGAGCTGATGCCCCATCTGGGCCAACATCAATTCCAGGATGACTTGCTACAATTTTCACATTCATATTTGCATAAGCAATTGATAATCTTGCTTGCTCTATTGCACGAAGCATAAAAACAGCAAAAGTAGTCACTACTGGTATTAGGCCCGTTGCCGCAAACCCCCCTGCCATTGCCATCATATTTTGCTCAGCAATTCCGCATTGAATAAACCTATCAGGATATTTTTTTCGAAAGTGATGAATGCCAGTACCGCCTGCAATATCCGCATCTAAAACAATAACTTTTTTATATTTTTCAGACAAAATTGTTAATTCTTTTCCAAAAGCTTCCCTTAACGAATCTCCTGACTGAGCTATTAAAGCTGGTTTTTTGTTATCCACTAATTGCTGCCTCAATTTCTTTTTTGGAAGCTCCCAGTTCTTTGAGAGCTTCCGTTAAATCTTCTTTGCTTATCATTACGCTGCCATGCCATTCTGGAACATTCTCCATGAAAGAAACACCCTTTCCTTTAATAGTGTGTGCGATAATGATTGTGGGTGCAGTTTGACAATGCATAGCATCATCAAAAGCTTTACTAATTTCATTTTTATGATGGCCATCAATTTCTATTACATTCCAACCAAATGATCGCCATTTATCATTTAAAGGTTCAAGACCCATAATATTTGCATTCGTATCATCACTTTGCAATTTATTGTAATCAACAACTGTACATAGATTTATTAGTTTATGATGAGCTGCGAACATTGCTCCTTCCCATATTTCGCCTTCTTGCATTTCACCATCACCAATCATCACATAAACTCTACGATCTATGTTTTGAAGTCTCAGACCATGAGCTTCTCCAATAGCAAATGAAAATCCTTGTCCAAGAGATCCAGTGCTTGCTTCAACCCATGGAGTTGCTCCACGATGAGTATGAGCCTGTAATTCATGATTAATTTTTCTTAAACCATTCAACCTATCTTGTGAAATTATTCCAACTTTTGCTGCTACAGCATATAGTGCTGGTGCGCTGTGTCCTTTAGAAAGGATAAATCGATCACGCTCAAGTAGTTCCAATTTATTAAAATCTAGTCTAAGAACAGAGGAAAAAAGATGCTCAATTATATCTATACATGAAAGAACTCCTCCAGGATGACCAGATTTAGCATGAAAAATACTTTCAAGTGCTTTTATTCTTAAATCATTATTCATCATTTACTCAAATTTAAAGTCCTATGAAAGGTGCTCTTATTACAATATTATCCTTATATTATGTCATATTAATTTTCTAGGTTTTTGTATGGAATTATCTATTGCCAATCCATCAAGGAATGTCTTATCTTCCGGATATGTAAGTTTTGAATTCAGAGAAGTTGCTTTAATTGTAGCAGGTTTACATTTTTCATTAAGAGCATATTCAACAAAACAACTATAACCTTCTAAAAAACAGTTTATTTTTTCATCAAATAAGTCAATTCTTAGAAATTCAGGAGTAACAAATTCAACAAACTTGGTTTTATCTGGAACTTCTACTATGTATTGTGAATCTATTTTTGCAACGCCATTAATTACAGGTCTTGCAGGGCATGAACATCCTGATTTAAGAGCAATTTCAAACAAAGAAAATAATTGATCTTTGGGTGTAAGAGGTCTATTAGCGTCAAATAAAGCTATCATACTTTTTTGATCTACTAAGTCATTTCTTTTAAGATCTTCAAAGCCTTTTATGAAGGATTCGGTTCTATCATCTGCACCAATGGCATATCTAATAAAAGATAAGTCACCCAAATCATAGTTTTCGATAGCTTTTTTTGTCGATACTAGATCTTTCTCTCTCACAACAATGACAATAGATGAAAAAAGCTTAGATTTAATAATAGTGTCTAATGTCCAGATAATGACTGGGACTTCAAGAACAGGAGTGAGATGCTTTGCTACATTTGTAGTCTCAAATCTTTGGCCTGAACCAGATGCAAGAATTACAGCAGCAGTTTTCATAAATTTCTTCTTAATTCTATATTTAAATTATACGCATCTTCAATTATCTTTTTATGATCAAAGGCTATATCAACTTCTCTCCAATCCTTAACAAATTCAACCGTTAAGGCATCATCACCTGCTTTTAGATTGTCTAGTGAGGGTCTAGCCAAAAAGGCTGCGCTAGCAGAATGAAATCTATTATCTCTTTCTGGGTCTGAATACACTCCTATAAGCAATAATTTATTCGGATTTATAATCAAACCTGTCTCCTCTTTTAACTCTCTGCAACATGCTTCTTCGACTGTTTCTCCAATGTCTACAAAGCCGCCTGGTAAAGCATACCAATTCTTATAAGGATCATAACGCCTTTTAATTAATAGAACACTTTTAGACTCAAAAATGACACAATCAACTGTTAGTAATGGAGTAACTGGCATAACTACTAAGTTTAATAGTCTACATATCTAATTTTTTGTTGCCAGTATAATCTGCATAACCAAAATTAGGATTCGGTTTAGACCATTCTGGTCCATAGACTTTTTCAAGATATTCTTCTGGCGGATTAGGTACATTCATAGAATTTCCATGAATATTTATTTGAGAACAGTTAGTAAACATTTCTACAGGCCATTCCCAAGTATAATCTTCAAAAGTATCTAAAAAAAAATTTCCGGAACTTTCAAAAAAATCAACTGAAACTGGAATTTTAACGTCATTTTCAAGAGGCATCCAAAATACTAATGCCTGCATTATTGATTCTGGTTTTTCTTCAAAAGAATAGTTCCATTGATTCAAAGCATCTATTAATGTAGTTTTGAATTTAAGTGGGGAAAATAAGTCGATATCATCATCCCAACTTATAAAATCACTTTCTCGTACAAACCCGAGAGCTGTTCCACCAACTGCAACAAGAGAGCTTTTATCTTCAAAAGCTGTCATAATTTTATATAGCATATTTGCTGCCTGAATCCTTATTTGTAAATTCTCAAATATTTTATTACTCCACATTGCTTTTGAAGGCACATGAATTAAACTTTCTTTAATTCCCATTTTAAGAATTTGAGGATATACGGCCTCTAAAAAACTTGTTGTTACAACAAGTTTTTTTATTTTTATTTTTGATAATATGGAGGGGTTCATTACTTTGACGCCATTGAAAAATGTCCCCCATTTTTTATCGTCATTATCAACAAAAATATCAGGCACTATTCCAGTATTTTTGCAGTAAGCATCACCACAACCTGATGCACCAAAATAGACTAATTTACCTTTATTTTTCATTGATTTTTATTAATCTAATCAATTATATATCTAATAGTTTTTAAGCCCTAGCAATGATTATTCCTTAGTCAAATAAGAAAATCTTTTATGTGCTATTTTTGATGTTAATATCTGATCATCAGGTAAATCGGCTAACAAGCTAAAAACCTCATTTATTGATGCTCTGTAAAGATTAAGTTCAGTATCTCCATGTGAAAGTGATGGTTTAAATTGTCTAAAACCTAAAAAACCTCTTTGAAGCATCTCTGCAACAAAGCGAGTATTTAATTCTTGTGAAAATTCATTATTAAATGAAAATGCTGCCAAAGATGGTAATCCTGTTACGCTAATATCCAAGCCAGATTTTTTTGCAGCTTCTCTCCATATCTTTTGAGTTTTTCTGCCTACAGATATAATGTGTTCATCTGCCTTATTTTTTTTATATTTTTCTAATGTTGCTAACGCAGCAACTGGACCAACTCGATCAGTCCAGTTTGTGCTTGACACAAAAGTTGATTGTGCTGATTGCATAACTTTCTCTTTTCCTATAATAGCTGACATTGCGTAACCATTAGCCATTGATTTTGCAAATACAGCCATATCTGGATATATCTTATATTTCCGATGAATACCTCCTGCACACATTCGGTATCCGCTTGTTATCTCATCAAAAATTAATATAGCTCCAATATCAGATGCGATCTCACGAAGCTTTTTTAAATACTTATCAGGAGCTTCTTCTCCTCTAGCAGGCTCAATTATAATTGCAGCGATATTTTTCTCTTGTCCTTTAATTTTTTCTCTTAATGATTCAATATCGTTAAAATTAAAAGGGATTGCAGTTCCAGTCAGTCCTCTCGGAACGCCTGCTGGTTTTAAGCCTGGCATTAGCTGGCCATCTAAAGCATCATCATCAGAAAGATTTGCAGAAAGATACCAATCAGTCCATCCATGATATCCACTAAAAAGAACAACATCTCTGCCGGTATTTGCACGCGCTATACGTATAGCTATTGAAACAGCTTCACCGCCTCCTCTAGCATACCTGACCATTTCAAACCAAGGATGGAGATCAATCAAGGCTTCAGCTAACTTAACTTCTTCTGGGCAATTTAATGTACTATTAACACCTTTCCTAATAGCCTCAATAATTGCATTATCTACATCATCATCTGCATACCCTAAAATACAGGCGCCTACTGCCATTATTGACATATCAATATATTCTTTTTCATCTAGATCCCAAACCTTACATCCCTTTGCTTTAGAATAATACGAAGGCCAAATTTCTGGCAAAAACATTTCGGGTCTCTTTGAAAGTAGTTGAGTACCGCCCGGAATTAGCTTTTTAGCTTTTTTATATAATTTTGGACCCGTCTTATTTTTAAGCTTATTTAAATCAGTCATTTTTTTAATTTATCTTCCTTAAGTGATTTCAAATACCCCTCATTACGAGTAATAGTAGAATTAATTTTATATAAATCTGGATTATTGTTTAAGAATTTTAATATATCATTTACTAAAAATGGTTTATGCGGTTCATATAATCTATCAAACACTTTTGTTAGAAACTCATAATCGCTAGGTTCATCAAGAGTCCATCTTTCTTTTTCTAAGCCATGAAATAATTCTAAAGAGCCAATATTAAATAATTCCATATTTTTTTCTATATAAGGTCCTACATGCTCTCTTTCAGATGGAAGCACCGCCTCTTTCCAGGCTTTTTCTAGTGCACGAAAGGAGTAAACTGTGCAATCAAGCCCATCTGGAAATTGTCCTCCGAGCCCATAACAATCAAAATTTCCTTTCAAATAGCCATCAACCACAGCATCAACAATAATTGGATCAATAACAGGACAATCGCCTGTTATTCGCAAAATTGCCTCTGCATTATAAGTTTTGGATGACTGATAATAGCGATCAAGCACATCATTTAGGCTTCCTCTAAAGCACTCTATGTTATTTCTAGAGCAAAGTTCAGCAATTGAATCATCGCTATTCTCATTACTTGTTGCCACAACTATTGAATCTATCAATTTACAATAAGATAAACGTTCAACTATATGTATTAGCACAGGTTTATTTGCCAAATTCATCAGAACTTTGCCTGGTAATCGATTTGAATTCATTCTAGCTTGAATAATTGCAACAACTTTCATAATAAATCCCATTTTGATGGGTTAAGCAGCATGTGATCAGAAGTATAAAGAGTATCTGGGAAGTTACCATTACAATTATATTTAGAAATTATTTGCTTAAGTTGTTCTAAATTATCAACACCAATAATAACTTTTGAAATCCTGCTATCAGATAAAGCAAAGGATAGTGAAGCCTCAAGAGCTGAAGTATTGTTATCTTGAATCCAATTACTCCATTCAGCCCAAATAGAATTCCATCTATTAAATTTCTTCGGTCTATTGTTGCTGTTCATTAAAAGTAATCCCTGTAAAAAAATAGATCTAATGTGAATTTCAACATTTTCATCATATAGACGCTGTAACCAACCGCTCATTTCAAGCCGCCTATCTAAAATATTATATGGAGCTTGAACAATATCAGGTTTAAATAAATTCCATAAACTACTTAATTCATCTGGTGTATATATAGAAAAACCTAATTTTTCTATTTGCCCTGTATTTTTTAAATTAACAAGTATGCTCCATAGATTTTTTTTATCAGGATCTAATAATTGACTTGGCCTATGCAAGAGAAGGCCTGATAAAGATTTAACTTTAAGATTGTCTAAAGAATTCTGAACTTGCTCAAAAACCCAATCTTTTAAATCAATATATCCATCTGGAATTTCAGGTAATTTTGTAATAATCCTATAATTATTTAGGCCAATTTCACCTAAACATTTCTCGCTTTCACCATATGCAATAGCCGTATCAATAGTATCGATACCAGAATATGCAGCATAATTTAATATAGCTTTAGCTTCTAATATGTTTATTTGTCCAAGTACATTGGCAATACCATAATTTGTTCCAAACTGAGCAGTTCCAAGTGCAACTTTCATGATTTCAAAGCATTTTCTAGCCTTAATACAACAGAATCCTGTTCTATTTCCGTCATAGTTGGATACATTGGCAGACTAATAGCAGTGCTGTAGTATTCTTCAGCATTTGGAAAATGATAAGAAATTGTGGAATCTTTTATGAAATATGGTTGAGTATAAACTGGTATGTAATGAAGGTTAACACCAATATTATTTTTTCTTAAATAATGGAATACATGCTTATGCTTTTTACTGTCTTTTAATTTAATAATATATAGATGAAAGGCAGAATATGAATCTTCATGCTGAAATGGAGTGTATATTTGTAGATTAGCTAGAAGGCTATTATATCTTTTAGCTAGATTATGGCGAGCTGAAATAAAATTATCTATCCTTTTAAGTTGACTTGAACCTAGTGCAGCCTGAATATCAGTCATTCTGTAATTAAAACCCAAATCTATTTGCTGATAATACCAATCACCATGAGGTTCATGGGTCATTTTACTAACATCACGTGTAATACCATGACTGCTTAGAAGTGATATTTTATCTGCAATCAATGAATTATTTGTTACTGCAACGCCTCCTTCTCCAGTAGTAATAATTTTTACTGGGTGAAAACTAAAAATAGTCACATCGCTGAATGCACAATTACCAATTAATTCATCATTATATTTTCCGCCTATCGCATGAGATGCATCCTCAATAATTTTAAATCCATACTCTTTAGAGAGAGCATGTATAGCTTTCATATCGCATGATTGCCCACCTAAATGAACTGGAACAACAATCTTTGGTAATTTAGATATTTTTTTTGCTTCTTTAAGTTTTTTTTCAAGAGCAGATGGACACATGTTATATGTGGCTGGATCAATATCGACAAAGTCAACTTTTGCTCCGCAATATAAGGCGCAATTTGCAGATGCAACAAAAGTAATAGGGCTAGTCCATAACCAATCTCCTTTTTTAAGATCTAATGCCAGACAAGCAAGGTGTAGTGCAGAAGTAGCAGAATTTACTGCGATAGCATATTTAACATTACAATAATCAGAAATAGCGCTTTCAAATTTTTTTACTTGGGGTCCTTGAGTCAGAAAATCGGATTTTAGAACTTCAACTACTTCATCAATATCTTGTTTAGATATATCTTGCTTTCCATAGGGAATCATTTATTAAATTTTTCCTATCTTTTTTTGATTATTGTCTATCCAATCCCTTAATTCAGATATTTTCATCCATTCTTCGTTATTATTTGAAGTGTAGGTAAAATCATTAGGAACTTTTTTGCCATCACCAACTCTATTTTTATCTCTGCTCCATTCATTGATTGAAGGTAATATTTTGTAATAATCAGGATACTCATATGTATACATAGCATCATCTTCGCCAATCATTTGTTCATGAAGTTTTTCACCAGGCCTTATACCAACTTCTGTTTGTAAAGCATTTTCATTTATTGCTTTAGCAATGTCAGTAACTTTCATCGATGGAATTTTTTTAACATAAATTTCTCCTCCTACCATATCCTCAAATGCCCTCCAGACTAAATCTACACCCTCTTCTAGAGTAATCATAAATCTTGTCATTCTATTATCAGTAATTGGCAAAGAGTCATTATTTTTAATAGACATAAAAAATGGAATGACCGAACCTCGCGAACCCATAACATTGCCATATCTAACAACAGAAAATCTTGTATCATGACTCCCACTATATGAATTTCCTGCAACAAATAGCCTATCTGAAGTAAGCTTTGTGGCGCCGTATAAATTTACAGGACTGCTTGCTTTGTCTGTTGACAAAGCTATTATTCTTTTTACACCCCTATCAATAGATGCATCAATAATATTCATCGCACCGAAAACATTTGTTTTTACACATTCAAAAGGATCATACTCTGCAGTTGGAACAATCTTAGTAGCGGCTGCATGAACAACAAAATCAATGCCATCTAAAGCTCTATGCAGTCTATCTTTATCGCGAACGTCACCAATAAGAAAACGAACTCTTGGATCATCCTTATATTTTGCTGCCATTTCCCATTGCTTCATCTCATCACGTGAAAAAACTACAATTCTTTCAGGATCAAATTTTTTTAATGTCATTGGTATAAATGTTTGACCAAATGACCCAGTTCCACCAGTGACTAATATTGATGATTTTTTTAACATTCTTTTATCTTTTTAATAACTCCATAATAACGAATACAAAATAAACAGCTAGCTTATGTCATCTTGTTGTATTTGATTATAATCTACTTCTTCAATTTCATGGTCTTGGTTTAATCTAATTATTCTGTCGCAATTTTTAAGGGTAGTAATTCTATGAGCAATAATAAAAACAGTCTGATTGTCTTGTAATTTATTGATCTCCTTCATTATTTCTTGTTCTGTTTCATTATCTAGAGCGCTTGTTGCTTCATCAAAGATTAAAACTTCGCTATTTTTATAAAGAGCTCTTGCAATTCCAATTCTTTGCCTCTGTCCACCAGAAAGCTGAACTCCTTGCTCTCCAACTATACTTTGATACTTATCTTTTAGATTGTTAATTGTTTCAGATAATTTTGCCTGTTCTGCAGACTGATAAACTTTAGTATTGTTAATTTGTTCAGCGCTAATTCCAAAAGCTATATTTTCTTTGATAGTGCCGTCTGCTAAAAAAATATTCTGAGGTACATGAGAAATATGCATTTGCCAATTTTTTCTATTATTCTCTGTTATTTCCAAACCATCAATTAAAAGTTTTCCAGAGGTTGGGATAAGTAAGCCCATCAAAATATCCAAAAGAGTACTTTTTCCACTACCTGTAATGCCAACAAAGCCAATCTTCTCACCTTTTTTAAATGTAAGACTTAAATCCTTTAGAATGAAGGGAGTATCTTTTAAATATTGAAAACTAACATTTTCCAAGACAATATCAGTTGAAAATTTTAAAGGCTTCCTGACACTACAATCATCGCTTTCTGATAGAGGCTGTTCTAATAAATCTAAAACATCACTAAAAGGTTTATTTGCTCCTTTGATTAAACTATAAGAGGAAAATATTTGCTGTAATGCTGGTAATAATTTTTGTGCTCCTATAGCAAGAGCACCTAATACAGGAAAGGCAGACTCAATTCCTCCTGCAACTGAAAGGTTATATGCTAAAAGAGCTATTAGGATCATTCCTATCCCCTCCATTACATATCTTGGACAACCAGCAATAAAAACATTATCGCCAGAAGCCCTTCTAAAAGATAAATCAGCATCTCTGTATAATTTAGAGTAAAACTCTTGCAAGCCCCCAATTAATACGTCACGTATACCTCCAAGACCTTCTTGTAAAGACTTAACCATTTGATTAGACTCATTCGCAATTAACTCGCTATTTTTTTGTAACGTTTGTCTTGTTAAGAAAGCAATAATGCCATAGAAAAAACCAAAAACTGCGAAAGAAACTAATGCAACAAAAGCATTTACAGTAAAAATTATGGCAATAATTCCAATCATAATAACTAAAGAACTTATGAAGTTTAATATTGGTACTAATATCTTGCTTATAACTAAATTAGTCTTAGTTATTATTCCATTAATAACTTCGCTACTATTTCTTGAGATATGAATAGAATAATCTTGATATAAAGTACGTTTATAAATATCAATACTTAAATCAGCGCCAGTTGCAAATGAAAATCTTGTTATTGCATATAAAAGCAACAATCTTACCGCAGCAGCAATAAGTGTAGCGGCAACAAAAAGTAATGTTAATGGAAAAACTATCTTCTTTGGCTCATTTATATCTAAAAAATTTATTAGCGGTTGAGCCAATTCATTGCTATAAATTTGTTCAGGATTAGTTATAGCGCCTAAAAAAGGAACTACAGATCCAATGCTTATAATTTCCATTATGGATGCTAATATCATTAGCACTGATAAAAACAAAAACTGCTTTTTTCTATGCCAGCTTAGATGTCTCCAGAGTCTTTTAATCATTTCTACTGCAAATAAAATACATTTTTTTAATTAGTTTTTTTGTTGTAATACTCAACATACCAATCAACAAATTTTTTAATACCGACTTCTATATTAGTTCTGGGTTTATAATCAAATTCTTGAATTAAATCATCTATATCAGCAAAAGTTTCATGTACATCTCCAGGCTGCATAGGTAATAGCTCTTTATTTGCTTTTTTACCTAAATGAAATTCTAATGCTTCGATATAATTCATTAATTCTATTGGTCTATTATTGCCTATATTATAAATTCTATAAGGAGTGCTTGATGAAGCAGGATCTGGATTATCAGAATTCCAATTCGGATTTATTTGAGCTGGTTTGTTGAGCACTCTTATAATTCCTTCTACGATATCATCAATATATGTAAAGTCTCTTTTATGTTTTCCGTAATTGAATATCTTAATAGCTTGCTTATCTAATATAGCTTTTGCAAATTTTTGAAGAGCCATATCAGGTCTGTCATATGGGCCATAAACAGTAAAAAATCTTAGGCCTGTAGTTGGTAGTTTATACAAACTAGAATAGCTATGAGCCATAAGCTCATTAGCCTTTTTTGTTGCTGCATATAAACTTACCGGATGATCTACATTACTATTAGTAGAGAATGGTTGTTTTGTATTTAATCCGTAAACCGAACTAGAAGATGCATACACTAAATGCTTAATAGCATGAAATCTGCAGCCCTCTAAAATATTTGCGAACCCTACTAAATTAGAGTCAATATAAGTTTGAGGTTTTTGTATAGAGTGTCTAACTCCTGCTTGAGCAGCTAAGTTTACAACACAATCAAATTTTTTACTGTTAAATAGGTTGTGCATACTATCCCTATCTTGAATATTGATTTGAAAATGGGAGTAATTTTTGTGATTGATATGTCTTGCTAATCGCAATTTCTTTAGTTCTGGATCGTAATAGTTGTTGAGATTATCTACACCTACAACTTCATTTCCTTTTTCAAGTAATTTGATAGTTAAAGCAGAGCCAATAAAGCCTGCAGAACCAGTTACTAAAATTTTCATTAATTTAACGCCTATTATTCATAAAAAATTTATTTTTTAGTGCTAGGACTATGCACTTTTGTAATTTCATTGCAATTCTTATGGAGGCTGAGAACGGAATCGAACCGATGTTAACGGAGTTGCAGTCCGCTGCATAACCACTCTGCCACTCAGCCATTCTGATATATTTTAAACTAATAG
>MDSW01061181.1_pt1 | contig 27242 bp, 30 predicted proteins | sample 811171 | NCBI WGS metagenome assembly MDSW01 (sample SAMN05326641, study PRJNA326480) | marine metagenome | isolation source: seawater | place: Atlantic Ocean: North West | collected 2012 | reverse complement strand
ACATTTTTAATAAGGATATTACTTCTTTTTCATTAAGTCTTTTTGTATTGTTAGAATTATACTCGGGTAAATTTTTAATATCTTTATCTCCCTTAACAAAAAATTTGTCGTAATTTAAGTCTCTTTTATCCTTTGGAATAATAAAATATTTAGGTTTTTCTACGGCTTTTGACATTTCGATATCTGACACCAAAGTTTCATGCATTTTTTCCCCATGTCTTATTCCAATAGTTTTTAATGATAGTTTTGATTTTTTAAGTATATTTTTTAAAGCCAAAACCAAAGTTTTAATAGTACACGCAGGAGATTTTTGAACATAAATGTCTCCAGATTTTGCATTCTTTAATGCATAAAATACAAGATCAACAGACTCTTCTATGGACATTAAGAACCTTGTCATATTTTCATTAGTTATAGTTACATTTAAATTATTCTGAATTTGTTCTACAAATAATGGAATCACTGAACCTCTTGTGCCCATAACATTTCCATAGCGTGTTGCACAAAAAATTGTTTTACTATTTCGAGATTTAGCAATCATAATTTTTTCCATCATAGACTTTGATAAACCCATTGCGTTGATAGGATAGACTGCCTTATCAGTGCTTAGTAAAATACATTTTTTTACTTTAAGTTGATCAGCTGCTCTAGTAACATTGTCTGCTCCTACTATATTAGTATTAACTGCTTCCATAGGAAAAAATTCACACGATGGTACTTGCTTAAGTGCAGCAGCATGAAAAATGTAATCAACACCCTTTGAAGCTTCTAAAACGCTCTCAAAATTTCTTACATCGCCTAAATAAAATTTTAATCTTTTGTCACTAATTTTTTTTCTTAAATCAAATTGTTTTTTTTCATCTCTACTTAAAATTCTAATTTCACTGATGTTTGTCTTTAGTAATCTTTTAAGAACAGCATTTCCAAAAGATCCTGTTCCTCCTGTTATAAGAAATTTTTTTTTATTAAGATTCATTATTAATAATAATTTCTTCTTACCTTTCCATTTTTATCTAAAAAACTCTTTTTCAACCACAAAGCACTGTGAGGTTTAGAGAATTTTGTTTGATTTTTTGGTCTTTTTTCTTTTGTATAATAATATAAAATTAATGACTTTCTTAGAACATTTTTTGGAAAATTAATTGGACTCGGTAATCCATGATAGCTATAGTCGTGTGTATCAAAGGCTATCAATCTATTAAAAATTGGGGGAACTTTTTTTACACATTTTTTTTGCATCCCTAGAATAAATACCGAATTCACCACCCCAACTCGGTTTCCATCCCTTGTTAAAATATATCAAGACATTAATCCTTCTATTTAAAGAACTCGCGTCATGGTAATTTCCATCTACATGGACGTCTAGAAGACCACCTCTTTTTGTTATATTTAAACCTCCCCCAGTAAAATAAGGGTCAGGCATTAACTTTGGAATAGAAAATCTATTTGAAAGTGATTTAAGAATAATTGAGGAATTTAAAATTCTAACAAGATCAACTAAATAATTAGGTATATCAAACTCAGAAATCCATTTAGATCTATATTTTATTTCAATAGATTTAATATTAGATTTTTCCCATAAATTATAATTAAGTTTTGGGAAGCTATTGGAACATTTTGCTGCAAATTTTTGATCTATAGCATTATCTATATATAAATGTTTATAAGGATATTTAAAAAAATTATTATTAATTTTTGTTTTTAAAATCTTATCTGATAATTTTTGAGCACTCTGTTTTAAAAATTTTTGTGAATACATTTTATTTTCTTAACAGATATACTAAATTTTTCCATGATTTTTATACATTTCTAAAATTAGTTTTTCCCAACTTGGCGACTTATAATTTAATAATTTCTTTAACCTTTTAGAATTCAATGATCTATCAATTTTAATTTTTGTATTTTTATAGATTTTAATTTTTTTTTGATAAACTTTAGATATTAACTTTAACAAATCATATTTTGAGATCTTATGAGATGATAGATGATAAATTCCTGATAAATTTTTCTTATTTATTATCTTAAGAAGGATATTAAAAATCTCATATGTTGGGAAACCACTAAAATAACAATTAGCAAAACCCTGACATTTTTTTTCTTGAGACATAAACCATTCAAATAAACCCTTTTTATTATTTAGCTCTCTTCCAATAATGGATGTACGTAAAGTTAATACATTTTTACTATCAATCTCTCCAATTGTTTTAGATAAACCATATAAATCTAAAGCATTTGGCTCTTGTTTTTCAGTATAATTTCCCACTTTGCCATTAAAGACACAATCTGTGCTAAAGTGTATTAATCTTGCTTTTGTAACTTTTGAAATTTTATGAAGTTCATGAGGAAATACAGAATTAATAAAAAAAGTATTTCTTTCATTTTCGATGCTTCTAATTTTTTGCTTTATAATACCTATACAATTTATAATTATATTTGGTTTAAATTTTTTAATATTACGATTTAGTAATTCTAAGTTATTTACGTCACAATTAAAGTCAATGTTTCGTCTAGAATTTTTAAATACATTGGGTAAATTTCTTGTAGACCCTCTCACTTTAAATTTTTTTGAACAAATAAATTCATGAAAGAGTTTACTTCCTAACATACCTGAAATACCGACAATATAAATTTTCATATCATTTTAGTAAAAATATTATTAAATTTTTTATTTATTAATTTTGATCTAAAATTTTTGTCGAAATATTTTTTTGAATTATTTGAATATTTTACCATAATATTTTTTTTCGAATTTACCATTTTATCTAAATTTATACTCAATTGTTTTTCTTTTTCTGGTTTTGAACAAAGACCACTTTTTGACTCGTTTATAATTTTTTTTATTTCTCCATCCGCTGATGCAAGTATTGGCTTACCTAAACTTAAGTAAGTTTGTAGTTTCGCAGGTATAGTGTAATTTAAATATTTGCTTTTAGATAAACTTAAAAACAGAGCATCTGCATTTATATACTCCTTATATAATCGCGTTTTAGAGATTTTACCAAATAATTTAACATTTTTAAGATTATTTTTTTCAATATAGTTTTTTAAAATCTCATACTCAGAGCCGAAACCAAATATTTTAATAAATAATTTTCTATTATATTTCATTTTTTTTGCTGCTTTAAGTAAAGTTAATAATTTTTGTGCTTTTCCCAGATTGCCAGCATAAATTAAAATAAATTTGTTAAGTTGAATTTTTTTTTTTGGAAATTTCGATTTAAAGATTTCTGCATAATTAGGAACATAATAAACTTTCTTAATTGTTCTTTGTTTAAGTACTTTTACATAACTAGCTGATTGTCCAATTATTACATCGTTTAAATTGTATAAAAAATTAGTCAACTTTCTAATTGAATTCAGAATAAATTTTCTTCTCACTATATTTAAAGCTTCTAAATTTTCGGGCCACAAATCCTGTACCCAAGTAACTAATTTACCTTGAACAATTATTTTCATGAAATACCCAACAATTAATTGGAATATAGGTGATGAGGCAAATACCATAACAATGTCAAATTTTTTGTTGAACATTTTAAAAAAACCAAAAATTATTCCAAATAAAATAAAACTTAAATAATTAAAAAAAATTAACAGGTAATTATTTTTCCCTCTAGGAATCGTAGGAATTCTGTGAATTTTAATACCTGCAAATCTCTCCGTTTGAAAATTGAACCAACTATATCCTTTATAAATTTTTCCTTCCGGATAATTTGGGTTTGATGTAAGCACTTCTACATAATTTCCTTCTGTAATTAAATTTTTGACAACATCAGTAGAGCGAAAGTTTTCTGGCCAAAAATTTTGACAAATAAATAATATTTTTAGTTTCTGCTTTTTGCGTTTCATGATAAGTTTTAATATCCATTTAATACATGAAAAAAAAAAATCTTGTTAGCATTATTATGAATTGTCATAATGGTGAAAGATATCTAAAAGAGGCGTTAATTTCAGTATTAAACCAATCATATAAAAATTGGGAACTAATTTTTTTTGATAATAATTCAAAAGATGACTCGGCTAATATCCTTAAATCTTTTAAAGACAAAAGATTTAAATATTTTAAGTCAAATTTTGTTAATTTAGGAATTGCAAGAAAAAAAGCATTTGAACTATGTAGAGGCGATTATTTAACTTTTTTAGATTGTGATGATTTTTGGATTAAAGATAAATTAAAATTGCAAGTTAATGAAATGTTGAAGGATAAGAATATAGGATTGTGTTTTTCAAATTCAATTTTTTTTAAAAAAAGTTTTAAAAGAAAACTTTATAATTATAAACCAAGTGATGGTTATATATTTAGCAATCTCTTAAAAAAATACTATATTAGTTTTGATACTGTATTGATTAAAATTAAGTTTATTAAAAAGTTAAATTCTGATTTTGATAAACGACTTACAATTATTCATGATTTAGATCTAATAATTAGATTAAGCCAAATAACAAAATTTAAATATATAAGTAAAGCTTTGTCTTATTGGAGAATTCATGAAAATAGTTTTAGTAAAAATAAACTATCAAGAATAAATTTTGAAAAAAAAATTTTCAAAGCAAAACTCACTAGACTATTAAAAAATAACAAAAATAGGAGAGAATTATTAAAATTATATAATCAAAATTTAAAAGAAACATTGTATGAAGAATATTTTTTTAACAGAAATTTACAAAAAATGATTTCTATACTTAAGAGTAATGAAATAAGATCTGTAAAAAATTTAGCAATGCTTGTTTTGATATTTCTACCTTTTGGTATAGCTTTTTATAGGTTGTTAAAAAAATCATAAATGAAAACGAAAATAAATTTTTATAATGGACGATCTGCATTATCACATGGTATTGATATTTTGAATATTAACAAAAATTCCTTTGTGTTAGTACCTGAAATAATTTGTGACGTTGCTGTAAAGGTTTTTATAAATAAAAAAATTAATATTATATACTACAAATTAGATAAGTATTTTCAACCAGTATGGAAGAATTTAAATAAAATAAAAAATAAAAAAATTTCTGCTATTTTAATGGTCCATTTTTTTGGATATCCACAAAATATAAAAAAATTTAAACAATTTTGTAACAAGAATAAAATTTTTTTAATTGAAGATAACTGTCACTCTTTAAATATAATAAATGATAAAAATAAACTTGGACAGAATGGTCATATAGGAATTGACTCTCCTAGAAAAATTATTAGTAATTTATATTCTGGTGGTCGACTTTTTATAAATATAGATGTAAAAAATATCAAAAAAAACTTTCCAAGATATATTCCAACAAAAATACAAATTGTTAAAAATAAAATTAAAAAAAATAACTTAAAATTAACTAATTATTTGAAATTTTCAAAAAAAAGACCAAATTATGAATCACCTTATTTTTTTTCTGACAAAGATAATGATTTTTCAATAAAAAAAATAGACCTTTCTTCATTAAACAAAATTAATAATTTTAAAATACATCAAGAGATAAATAAAAGATGTAAAATTTTATCTAAATTAAAGAGTTTTGCTAAAAACAATAAACTTGAGACAATATTTAAAGAAAATAAAAATGTTCTACCAATGTACTTCGTTGCTATGGCAAAAAGTAATTTACATAAAAGAAAAATTTTAGATTGGGGATGGAAAAATAAAATAGATATTGTTACATGGCCAAGTTTTTATAAAAAAAAAAAGTTATCTAAAGAACTTTTAAAAAGATGGAATAAATATATTTGTATACCGCTAAACCAAGATTTATCTAATATTGATGAAAAAAGAATATAAAGTAGAGTTTAAAAGTAATTTTGATGAGGAATTAGAGAAAAAATGGTTAGATTTAGAAAAAAATTCTGAAATAACTTTTTTTCAATCTTTAAATTGGCAAAAATATTGGAGTAAAACTTGTGGTCTGAATTTATCAAAGATTTTTACATTATTCTATGAAGACAATCTTCTCGTATGCATCTTACCATTTAATATAAATCAAAAATTTTTTATTAAATTTTTGAATTGGAATGGATTTCCTTTTTCAGATTATAATTGTCCTATAATTAGAAAAAACTTCGAATTTAAAAGTGATCATTTTGAATTAATTTTAAATAAAATAAAAAGGACTTCTAAATTTGACTTTATTAATTTAATAAATAATATAAATATTTCTTATTTTCCTAACAATTTTTTGGAAACCAATAAATCTTACAAATTAATTTTTTCTAAAAAAGAAACTTCAGTTAGTATAATTTCTAAATTACAAAAAAAAGTAAATTATGAAGAAAATAGAATTAAAAAGTCTTTTAAAATAGTTTGCGACTTAAAACCCGAGATAGATACAAAAAAACAAATCATTAATTTTTTTATACAGGAAAAGAAAAAACAATTAAATAGAAGCAATGCATGGAACTACCTTAACATAAAAAAATTTTCTGATTATATTGTTAATCTTCATGAATTTAATTCAGAATTTATTGATTTTAGTTGTTTAAAAATAAATGATAAAATTGTTTCCTCACACATTGGTTATAAATATAAAAAACAATTTTATTATATTTTTCCAGTATATGATCCGGCTTTTAAGAAATATTCTGTGGGCAATATACTTTTACATAAACTGATCAAAAATTGTGATGATAATAATTATCAATTATTTGATTTTACAATTGGAAACGAACTTTATAAAAAAAAGTTGAATAACAATGATATAGTTTTATTTAATTATTTAAATCATAATAATTTTATAGGAATGATTTGTGTAAATTTTTTAAAATTTAAATACAAATTAAAAAATTTTTTAAATACTAAAAAAATAGTTTAAGTAATTATTGTTCCAATCACAAAGCAGATGATGTCTATTTAGAAAAAATGTATCTAATTGATCATCTGTCATTTTTCCTCTTACTGTAGTTGAAAGACTTTTATAACCTGCTTTTTTAATAGAAATTTTGTCTCTTGTTACTGAGAAATCTCCTACTGGGGGTGCAAAATGATTACATTCAACTCCTAATTTATTTTCTATTACTTCTTTTGATTTGACTAATTCAAATATAGAGTCTTCCATGGAAAGCTTAGAAATTAATTTATGATTGACTGAATGAGAACCAAATGTAAATAATTTTTCAGATAGCATTTTTTTACAATCATCCCAACTCAAAAATTCTATAGCTATATTGTTATTGTTAAAAAAGACTTTTCCAGAGTCTTCTCTAGTGTTATCAATAAAACTTGTTGGAATAAAAAATGTTGAGGGTATTTTAAAATTAAGAAGTATTTCTGATACATTATTAAAAATATTTTTAAAACCGTCATCAAACGATAAACAAAAATACCTATCTTTATTTTTTAATCCAGTTTTTAAGATTTTCAGCGAGTCGTCATATGAAATAAAGTCACCCAAGTTTCTCATGTAAATTAGTTGAGATTTAAAATTTTTAATTTCATCATTAAAGACATGATGGTAAAATGGATAAATAATAAAGCCTTTTTTAAATTTAAAGTTTTTTTTTAAAATATTATTTATTAATAAAGATTTAATTTTATTTTTTAATTTTTTATTAAAATTTTCAACTTCGCTTAGTTGTTTATATGAATTGATATAAATCATTTTTCAAAATTTTTTAATTTTTTCAATAAACTAAGGATTTCTGCATCAAAATTTTTTTTAGGATGTATTTTAAATTTTTTAATCTCACTTATATCAAAATAATAATTTATACCTGATTTTTTTATTTTGTTTTCAAAATAAATTTTTGGATTTATATTAAGTTTTTTTGACTGAGTTTTTAATACATTTACTAATTTTCTCATACTTAATTCTTTTTCAGATGCATAATTAATTATAGAGCTAAAATTAAACTTTTTTTGACAGAAGCCTAATTTAATAAAATTAATAAAATCATTCACTGATACGTAATTTCTACTTTCATTATAATTAGATTTAATTGAAATTTTTTGATTATTAACAATTTTATAACAAAAATTATTAATAGCTGATTTATTCATTGATTTTAAATAATATTTCAAATTTGAAGGTAAACCAAATACATTTCCAATTCTGATTATGTGTGCTTGTTTTTTAGCATTATTGAATCTTTTGATTATTAAATTCTCACAAACTATATTTCTTATTGAGTAATGAGTTCGAGAATTCAATAAATTTTTTGTTAATGATTTAAATTTATTATAATTTTCATAAACATGAATTGAGGAAAAATATATTATCTTTGTTTTTTTTTTCTTATATTTAAGAATATTTTTAGTCTCATTACTTAAAAAACTAATATAGCTAAATAATTTTTTTTTACTATCTTGTGATGATGGTCCATTAGCTAAAATTATTAAATTTGCCTTATTAATTTTATTATTAATTTCTTTCCTATCCCTTTTGAAATTTAGTAAATCAATATTTTTATAGTCTAGGTTTTTTTTTGATTTTCTTGAGATTATTGAAATATTATATGAATTTTTGAGTGCACTAACCAGTGCTGTGCCCAAATATCCTGTACCACCATAAATAACTATGTTCAAAATTTTCTTCCACTAATTGGTATAATTTTATTATTTTTTTCTAACTTATTTAATTTACATTTTTTATGCTTTTTTTCTAAAGCGTTAATTAAAATATTTTTTTTATTCAATCCCTTGAAACCGTACCATACATTTTTTGGAATTAATATTTTTGAAAACTTTTGATTTTTTCCTAAAATAAATTTATGGATTTCTTTTTTATTTTTATCTCTATCATCGTAAATTATAAATTTTATTTTACCTTCAAAAATATATATAAATTGCCTTGATGTTTTATTTTTTTTCCAAGCTTTTATTTTAGAATATTTTATTGATGAAAAATATACTTCGTCGATTTTAGGAAATTTTTTAGATATATCTAAAAATTTATAAACATTTCCATCTTTATTTAATTTAATGTCATTTCCATATAATTTGATTTTAGTCATTCTTGATCCAAGAATTTTTTTTCTTAAAATTAATATACTTTTCAATTTGTTCTATAGAAAAATCTATAATATCATTCTCCTTAGAATAATAATTTTTATACCAGTCAACAGTGCATTTTACTGTTTGTTGGAAATCATAAATAGGTTTCCATTTAGTATATTTGAAAATTTTATTACAATTTAATCTCAAAAGCTTAGCTTCTTTTTTTGTTTTATCTTTTGAAATTGAAAACCTTATATTTTTTACATCTTTTTTTATCAAGCTTATAAGTTGTAAAACACTTTTATTAATATTTCTCTTTGGACCAATATTAAAACTTTCAAAATTTATTTTTTTATTTTTTTTTAATAATAGCGATCCTAAGTAAAGATATGCAGCTACTGGTTCTAATACAAATTGCCATGGTCTTGTTGAGTTTGGATTTCTTATTTTTAAAATTTTTGATTTTGACCATTGTTTGAACAAATCTGGTATAATTCTATCTTTTGACCAATCTCCACCGCCAATAACATTTCCTGCTCTTGTTGTGCATATTTTAACCCTATTATTATTTGTGAATGAATTTTGATACATATTAATAATTATTTCTGCACAACTTTTTGAGGCACTATAAGGATCATTGCCCATTAGTACATCTGTTTCTTTATATCCTTTGTTAGTTTCAATATTTTTATAAACTTTATCACTCGTAATTAAAACAATTGCTTTTAATTTTTTACTTTTCTCACTTGCTTTTAAAATATTGAGCGTACCTATACTATTAGTTTTAAAAGTATTAATTGGATCCACGTAAGATTTATTAACTAATGATTGAGCTGCTAAATGAAAAATTATATCTGGTTGGACTTTTTTTACTACTTTAGATATTTGTTTATACTCTGAGATATCTCCAACATGATGTGAAATTTTCTTTTTAAGTTTTAGAATTTCAAATAAATAAGGATTTGTTTTTTGAGTATTTGAAAAACCAGCTACATTTGCTCCTAATTGTAGCAACCAAAGTGTTAACCAACTACCTTTGAAACCAGTATGGCCTGTAACTAAAATTTTTTTTCCTCTATAGAGTCCACTAAACAATTTCATATTTACCATTGTTTTTTGTTTTTTTTCCATATTGAATTAAGTAGATTTTTATCTCTTAGATTGTCCATGCATTGCCAGAAACCCAAATGTTTAAAAGCAACAATTTTTTTTTTCTTTGTTAATTTAGCCATTGTATCTCTCTCTAACATTGTATTTGATTTAGGAATGAAATTAAATATTTTGCTATTGAAAACGAAAAAACCTCCATTTATCCATCCTGAATTTATTTGATTTTTTTCATCAAATTTTGAAACTGTATTTTTTTTTATTTTTAGCTCTCCAAATCTTGCCGGAGGTCGTACAGCAGTTACAGTTGCAATTTTTTTTAATCTTTTGTGAAATTTTAATAAAGTATTTAAATCTAGATTTGACAAGCCATCACCATAGGTTAAGAAAAAATCCTCATTTTTATTAAAAAACTTTTTTAATTTTAACAATCTTTTTCCTGTTAGAGTGCTATGACCAGTATCAACTAGTTTAACATTCCAGTTTTTTTTTGGGTTTTTTTTGAAATATTTTCTAATTATATTTTGTTTGTAGCCAAGGGCTAAAATAAAATTATTATATCCATATTTTGAATAAATATTCATTATATGAATTAATATTGGCTTATTTCCAATTTTTACCATTGGTTTTGGTATTTTTTTGGTTTCTTCTGATAACCTTGATCCCAACCCCCCACATAGTATTATTACTTTCATATTAATTTCAAATTTAAAAAAGAATATTTTTCGTCACTAAATTTAACTAGGTTATTTTTTTTAGCTATTTTGTAATAAAAAATATTGTTTTTTTCTATAGATTTAATACCTTTCCAAATAGATTCTGAATATACATCTAATTCTTTATTAATAGGTATATGAATAATATTAAGATTTTTAGCCAAATATTCTAATATTGATGAAGTTGTGCCAATAAATATACATATATTAATTTTATTATTCTCATAAATTTCTCTATTACAATTCTTTAAAATTTCTCGAAATTCTTTTTCTAAAATTTTATGAATTAAAGAATCTTTCATTTGTGGGTGATTTCTTATTTTTAATTTTGGATATTTTATTATTTTAGAATTACAAACTAAATTTTCAAAAGTATTTATTAATTTATCAATTTTATTTAGATTAATAGGAAAGAAAATTGAGCCAATTATTCTTTTATCATAACCATATTTTAACCTTAAAGATTTATTTAATAATATTTCATTATTTTTCCAACCACATAACTTTACAAGTATTTTTTTTTGCTGAACACCAGAAATATAGATTTTGTCAGGCGAACCATCTCTTTTCATCAAATTTAGAGGAAGAGCGGGAAGTATGGAATGAATTATTCCAATTGTATTAACATTTAATTTTTTTAAATTTTTAAATAAGTAATTCTGAAATGGTTGTCCTTCATATGGTAAAATAACTTGATTAAATTTAAATCTCTTGTGAATTTCTAATATTTTATTATTTATCAATTCAGCAAATACCGTCTGTGAAGACAGGTAATGAAAAATTTTTCTAAAATTAAAATTATATTTAATTAGTAAATAAAATGTTGTGCTAATTAAAAAAAGAATACTTCTAGATTTATTTTTTTTATAAAAAACTACAACATTTTTAGGTATTTTAATTGGTTTTTTATTATCAATTAAAATTACGAAAAATAATGAGTTTTTAGCTTTATCAGATCTAATATTTAAAAAATCATCTTGATAATATTCTTTTTTAAAATTTTTTTTTCTTCCCCAGCAAATAAATATATTTTTGAATTTTTTTGTTTTTAGTTTGCTACTTTGATAATTATAAAAAGAAGAAATTGCAAATAAATGCTTTAATATTATTCTTAAAAAAAAAAAAATAGAATTTTTTTTGTTTAACCAAATAAGTAAATTCGCATGTCCAGGGTTAATACCATAAGTTGATAAGTAACATAATGAGCTTTTACTTAAATCAATTCCCTTTAACTTTAAAAATTTAAAATATTTCTTTGTTTTAGAAACTAAATAATACTGTTTTTTTTCGATATCATTCATTAAAGCTTGAGAACTTATTTATTTTTTTCACTGTTATAAAATTTTTTTAAACCTTGGTCTAGACTGATAAATTTTTTGTATTCAAAATCTTTAGTAATTTGAAAATTGTTAGAATATGAATTAAATTGATCTCCAATTGTTCCAGTCAATTTAAGAATTTTTTTTTTCCCAGTTAGTTTTAATATTTTTTTTAATAAATCTTTTACTTTGTGATTATTGCCTGATGACAAATTATAAATTTTATTTATTTTTCTAGTTTTAATTGTTTTCATCCAAATATTTGTTACATCATCGACGTGTATGAAATCTCTTCTTCTATTTAAAGATCCTTTAACTTTAATTTTATCTCCTGATAAAGCTTGGGATAAATAAATACTAACCATACCCTGCCTTAAATCTTTCATATTTTGACCAGAACCATATACATTAAACATTCTAAAGATTATATATGGGAGCTTTTTTGAAAATATTTTAATGTATTTCTCCGATGTTATTTTTGAAATACCATAACAAGATATTGGATATGTTTGAGATTTTTCATTTAAACTTTTATCTGATGGTTCTCCATATACAGACATTGAACTAGCATAAATAATTTTTCTACATTTATTCTTAATACCATATTCAATCATGTTTAAAGTTGAGATTGTATTTTTTTCTAAATCTACAATTGGAGAGTCAAAACTTTTTTCACCAGAAGACTGTCCAGCTAAATGAAAAATAATATCACACTTTGGAATTTTATTTATTGAAGCTTTTCTTGAAAGATCTAATTTTAAAAACTTTACACCAAGTGGTATATTTTTTTTTTTTCCATTGGACAAATCATCAATGGCAATTACAATATATCTGTTTTCAATCAATTTTTTACAAATTTTGGATCCTATGAAACCAGCTGCTCCAGTTACTAAAATTTTAAGATTTTTTTTTTCTTTCATTGAGAAATTTTTCTACTTTCTTTTTATCTGAAGGTTCATCTACTGCAATAGCTGAATTAGAAACTTTTACCATTTTTATTTTCTTATTGAGTTCAAAAAATCTTAATATTTCTATATCTTCAATTTTCTCAATATTTGATTTTCTTTTCATACCTCTAAAAGCTTTAAGTTCCTCTTTGGTAAAAGCATAAATACAAACCTGTTTAAAGTATTTTATTTTCATATTTTTTTTTTTTGCAATTGGAACTGGACTTCTTGAGATATATATCAATTCATTCATTTCATTAAAAACTACTTTAGGTATTGTCATTCTAGATGGTTTTTCATCCTTTTTTAGATCACAATATGCACAAACTACTTGTTTCATATTTTTTTTTTTTTGATTAATTACTTTTAAAATGTCCATTGGATTTATTAATGGTTCATCACCTTGCACATTTATAATTATATCAGCCTTAACTTTTTTGCTAGCCTCAGCAACTCTATCTGTTCCAGTAAGATTTTTTTTAGAAGTCATTATGTATTTAAATCCATAATCATTAATTACTTTTGAAATTCTTTTATCATCAGTGGCTACATAGACATTATTTTTGCTTATTGCTTTTATACATTTTTTAACTACTCTAATTACTAAAGGAATTTTATTTATTTTAATAAGTGGTTTTCCTTCGTAACGAGACGAACCGAATCTTGCTGGAATAATAATTGTTACATTCATAAAACTTTAGTTATATATATGTATATTATTTTACTTTAAAAATTGATATAAATAGTTCTTTTATTTTAAAATTAAAAATATTTTTTTGCTAAAATAAAGTCATCTTTATTATCAATATCAATTGCCTCTTTAAAAGTTTTAGTTTGAAATAAGTATGTATTTTTAGAAAAAAAATTCTTTTTATCCTTTAATTCATCTACAGAAATTAAATAAAAATTTCCATTAATTTTGTAAAGATTTTTTTTCTTTGAAAAGAAATAAGCATGTTTTTTCTCTTTTATTCTTTCTAAAATGGTTTTTTCATTAAATTCCATTTTTGTTACACTTAAAAGGGATTTTAATTTTTTTTTTTTAAAAATTTTAATAGCTGTATTTATATTTTTAACTAACCTAAAAGGCGATGTTGGTTGGAGTAGTAAAATAGCATCTACATTTATACCTTTATTAATTAATTTGTTTACCTCAAAAATGCACACATCAACTGTCTTAGATTTGTCATTTGATAATTTTTTTGGTCTTAAACCTTCACAATGAACATTGTTCTTTTTAGCAATTTTCCTAATTATTAAATCATCTGTTGAGACTAGTATTGCACTTAAAAATTTTAATTTTTTTGCAAATTTTATAGTCCATTCTATTAATGGTTTATTATTTATTTTTAATCTATTTTTCTTCTTAAGTCTTTTTGAGCCAGCTCTAGCTGGTATGATTGCAACTATGTTCATTGTTTATTTTAATTTTTTAAGATTTTCTTTTAATCCTATGTCATTCCAATCCTCGTGTAATGCAAATGCATTTACTTTTAATTTTTTACTTAAAAGAAAATTAATAAAATTAGTAACATCCATATATTTATTTTGTTTCAGATATTTTAATGTTTTTTTATTAAAAACATAAACTCCAGCATTTATATATTTTCTCTCTGTTGGTTTTTCTAATATTTTCTCAACTTTAGATCCATTAGTTTTAACGACACCAAAAGAAATTTTTTGAGTATAATTGTTAACAGAGATTGTTACATCTGACTTTAAATTTTGATGATACTCAAGAACCTCATCATATCTAATATCACTTACAATATCACCATTTGTTAACACAAAATCTTCTTCTATAAATTTTTTTGCAAGAGATACTCCTCCAACGGTTCCCATAAATTTTTTTTCTTTCAATATTGAAATTTCTACCCCAAATTTTGAACTATTTCTAAAATGGTCTTCAATGATTTTTGATAAATAATTTGTGATTATAATAAATTTATAAAATCCTTGTTTTTTAGCTTTTTCAATAATGGTTTGAATTATTGGTTTCCCATTTATCTTTATCATTGGTTTTGGGATTTTTTTTGTAATTGGTCTTAATCTTAACCCTTTTCCACCAGCCATAATAATAAATGGGTTATTTCTTTTATTTATTTTTAAAAAATCACTTAGTGAAAAGAGACCTTTGATATTTTTATTCTTATCAACTATTGGTAATTGTAGAATTGAATTTGTAATCATTAATTGTTTTGCTGTCTCTGGATTTGTTCCAGGTGGAATGAGTATTGCTTGTGAGTTCATAACCTCTAAAATTTCTGTATCCAAATCTAATCCCTTAATTAATCCTCTTCTAATATCGCCATCTGTTAACGTACCTAAAAATTTATTTTTTTTATCGACAACAAGAAGAACTTGCAATTCTGCAAGCTCTAAAGATTTAATTGCATCTTTAATTTTTTTATCTTTTTTTATAAGAGTTTTTTTCCAATTTTTTGTAGTCATTTTAATTTAATTTGTTCGTTAATTTCGTATTTTTTTGACGATTTTTTTCCAATTAAATTATATATTTTAATTGGTGGTAACCCATTGCCAGGACGTTTACAAGTTAAGTTACTTAATGAAAATTTTTGACCTTTTTTAATATTAGTTTTGGCTACAACAGATTTTCTTACTAAATTTGAATTTTTAATTTCTATCTTATTTGGCCTTTTATTTTTAGTGCCGACAGCTAAATTATAATTTTTGATCATATCAACCATTTTTTTAAAATTAGATGTGTTTAAAGAAGCCTTATGGTCTGGACCTCTATCGTTATTATTTAATGTAATATGTTTTTCGATAATTTGAGCACCAAAAAATATAGCAAAAATTGGTGTCTCTAATTCAACTGTATGATCTGAAAAACCTACAGATGTTTTAAATCTTTTTTTTAGTTCAGAAATAATACTTAAATTAGTTTCTGATATTTTTGTAGGATAATTACTTGTGCACTGTAACAAACATAAATTTTTTTTTTTTAATCCATTCTTATAAAGGACATTTACTGCAGTTTTTATTTCATTGTAATTAGACATTCCCGTTGACATAATAACTTTTTTTTTAAATGATCCTAAAAGTTTTAAATATGGTATATTTGTAATTTCACCTGAAGGAACCTTGAATAAATTTAATTTTAATTTTTTTAAATCTAATAAACATTCCTCATCAAAAGCACTAACAAGAAACTTAATTTTTCTTTTTGATGAGAAATTTTTTAATTCCTTCATTTGATTCAGATTTAGCTCATATTTTTTTAACATTTGAAGTTGTGTCTCTTTTTTATTATTTTTTTGGATTTGATATTTGGCTTTTTTTGCATACCCAGTTGATAACAAATGAGATTTGTAGTATTGAAATTTTACATAATCGGCACCTGCTTTTTTTGCCTCCTTAATTAAAATTTTTGCTTTAGCTAAGTTTCCATTATGATTAACACCTATTTCTGCGATAACTTCTATTTTTTTTTTCATCAATTAAATTTTAGATAACATTTTAACAAAGGTTTTGTTTTTAATTTTCTTATTACCTTTAGATACACTACTACTTCCTATAAAACATTGGTCACCAATAACAGTTTTTCCATTTAAAATACATCCTGTAGAAACATGTGTATGAGATCCTATTATACAGTCATGTTCGATTAGAGCCTTTGAATTAATAATAGAATTTACACCGATTTTTGCATTATAATTTATAATGCTATCATGCATAATTATGGTGCCTTCACCAATGCTTGATTGCTTAGAAACGTAGCTATTTTTCGATATAATTGTAGGTAACACAAATCCAATTTTTTTTAATTTTTCAAAAATTTTTTTTCTAAGATCTAAATTTTTTATTTGCCCAATTGCTACATGTGCATATTTATATTTATTGAATATTTTTTTTAAATCTGCGTCAGTTCCTAGTGTTTTATATTTTAAATTTTTGTTTTTTACACTCGCATTTTTTGCAATTAATCCTGCAATTTTAAATTTACCAGTGTTTTCAATTACATCTATACAGGCATTACAGTGTCCGCCCATCCCTATTAATATTATTTCTTTTTTCAAAACTAAAAATTAATTATTTGTTTTCTCTATATTCGAAAACAGGATTGCCTATTGCAACAACATTATTAGCTATATTTTTTGTTACTACAGCTCCTGCACCTATTATAGAGTTTGATCCAATTTTAACTCCTTGTATTACCGTTGAATTCATTCCTAAAAAAGTGTTATTACCTATTTTCACATTTCCTCCTACTTTTGCACCTAATGAAATATTGCAAAAATTACCCACTGTAACATCATGAGATATTATGGAGCTACTATTTACAAGACAAAATTTTCCAACTTTTGAGTTTGATTTAATTAATGCATTCTCCATAACTAACGACCCTTCACCAATAGACGAATTATTTGAGATAATTGAACTTTCATGAAACAGTTTTAAAAATTTAAAACCTTTTTTTTTATAATTCAAAAAAACTTTGGGATACCAATTAAATGCAAAATTACCTATTCCATTAACAAAATAATAATTTTTATTAATATATTTTAAAATATTTTGATCATTATATTTAGTTTTTAACTTTTTATCTTTATCTATAAAACCATCAAACAAATAATTCTTTTTTAAAAATTTATTTAAATTATTTTTAAGATGATTTCCTAAACCCCCAGCACCTACGATTATAATTTTATCCATAAAAAATTTTGATTTTATTTAGCATAAATTCACTTGGACTTTTGACATTTGATCTAAAAATATTTTTTAAACTTTTACATTTTTTTTTAAATTCCAAAGTGAGAGCTTTGTCTATTGCTTGCTTGATCAAAAATGTTTGATTTTTACAGTGAATTACATTTTTGTTAGATTGTCTTCCCATCTGCCTAGGAAGTATGTTTATTGCTGGTTTTTTGTATATCATAGATTCCAGAATCCCACTTGAAGAATTTCCAATCATAAATTCACAGTTTTTCATAGCTTGATAATATAATTTTCTTCCTAAGTTATAGACGAACTTATATTTTTTATTATTTTTTACAAACCTTTTTATATCTTTGTTAATTATTATTCCTCCCTTATCATGATTACTTGCTGTAAATAAGAAGTTTAAGTTTTCAAATGAATCAACTGCTTTTAATAAATTTTTAATATTATTATCATTTTTATTTGTCGTATTTGTAACAGGATGAAATGTTACTAATCCAAAAGGTTTTTTAAATATAAATTTTTTTTCAAATTCACTTACAAAATTTTCGTTTGATAATGAACCTGTAATAAATATTTTATTTTTTTCAATCCCAAGTCTAATTAGTTTAGATTTATGTTTTTTTGTTTTTACAAAATGTATATTACTCATTAAAGAAATTGAATTTCTAAAATATTCGTCCATTGAACCTAGTGATGTATCTCCACCAGAAATATGTACTATGGGAATATTTAAAAAATAAGCTGATAAAGCTGATGCATGAGCCTCGAATCTATCACCAAGTATTATCAATAATTTAATTCTTTTATTTATAATCAACTTAGAAATTTTTTTTTGTAAAAGACTATGGGAGTCTAAAATTTCTATTAAAGAATTATTTTTTTTTTGGATTGTTTTTAGCTTATAAATTTTTTTAAAATTATCTTTTTTAATTTCTTTAATTGTTGTACCGAAATTTTTATCTAAATGAGATCCACAACATAATAAATTAAATTCAAATTTTTTTTCATTATCTATTTTTTTAATCAATGGATAAAGCAAATCATATTCAGATCTTGATCCAGTTACTGTTAAAATATTTTTCATGAAAAATGCCTTAATAAAATTGGCTGATCTTTAACAACTCTTTGATTTAATTTTTTACCTATTATCTTAAACTTATCTTCTGGTTTTAAACCAATCATTGGTCTTTTAATTTGAATGTTTTTATAAGTTAGTAGGCTACCTACTTTCATATTTGAACTATAAACTAGACCTCGTCGTATAAATTTTATGACCTTTTTCTCCTTAATTGAAGGCCTTTTTTTTGAATTTCCCAACAATTTCTCCATTGATCTTATTTTTGCAACAAATTTTTTAAATTCTTTAGTATTTAAAGAGGCTTTATGGTCAGGACCTCTCATACCTTTATTGAGTGTTATATGCTTTTCAATAATTTTTGATCCTAGTGAAACAGCGCCAAGAGAAGCATCAAAACCAATTGTATGATCTGAAAATCCAATTTCTACATTAAATTTTTTTTTCATAGAATTTATTGCTAAAAGATTACAATTATCATCAGGACATGGATATAACGATGTACAATGCAACAAACTTAAATTTTTTCTCTTTTTTCCTTTAAATATTTTATAAATCTTATCTACCTCTTGAAGAGTACACATGCCTGTAGAAATAATTGTTTTTTTATTATAATTTGAGATTTCTTTAATCAATTCATAATTGTTTGCTTCTCCAGAACCTATCTTAAACACTTTCATATTAATTTTTTTTAAAAATCTAGCACTATTTAAATCTTTAGGTGTTGACATAAAAATAATTTTTTTTTTTTCACAATATTTTTTTAATTTATAAAATTCACTATTGCTTAATTCATAAGATTTAAGCATTTCAAGTTGTGATTGATTATCTTTTTTTTTAATTTTTTGATATTTTAATTTTTTAGCAAATTTAGAAATCACATTTTCAGCCTTAAAAGTTTGGAATTTTACAGCATCTGCGCCAGCTTTTTTACATTCTTGAATTAGCCTTTTGGCTAATGAAAATTTTCCATTATGATTAATTCCCGCTTCTGCAATTATAAAAACTTTTTTATTTTTTTCCAATTTTATTACCTAATGCGACGTAGTGGAATCCATTTACACCTCTGTATACATTATTCCATGAACCTATTTCAGTTACTTTCATCCCTTTTGGAAACAAAGATTTATAATTTTTTTGGTTATAAGGTATAAAATATTTATATTTCAATTCGATATCATTATGAAATTTTTCTTTGCCAGAAAAAACGTAAACATTTCTATTTATTTTTTTTGATCTTTTAATAAAAGTATTTTGAGGTCCAAAAGTTGAAATTATAAACTTACCATTTGGCTTTAAACATCTTTCAAATTCATTAAGTATTTTTAAAGTTTTCTCTCTTGTGCCAAGATATTGAATTACTCCTAAACAAATAATAGAGTCAAAATAATTATTTTGAAATGGTAATTTTTTCATACCCGGTTTGATATAGGTTAATTTTAATTTTTTATTTTTTTTTTTTTTAATTTTATTTCTTAAAAAGGTAATTACTTTTTTTGAAATTTCTGTGCCATAAACTTTATATCCTTTTGAGGATAAAAAGATTGAATTTTCACCATAGCCAAAACCATGATCTAAAATCTTAAAATTTTTACCTCCTTTTAGAAACCATTTCTCTAATCGAACCAAGTTTACATTTGGAAATTCATGAGCATCATCCATGCAATCATAAACTGAATTGTATACTTTAAAATTTTTTTTTTCTACTAATGACATTAAAACTTTTTTAAATTTTCATTTAAAATTACCCAAGAATAAATATTTTTTGTTTTTGTACATTTTATATATTTATTTTTAAATTTTTCATAGGCTTTATAATTAATTTTGAAATTTAATATATTTGTTTTTTTAAACATATTCATGTTAATGATATTTCTTCCTAAAGTTTTAGACATTAAATAAATTCCTTCATGAAGCCATGATTCTTTTATGTGATTAGAACTTAGAAAAAATAATGGTTTTTTAAATAATATTGCATAATTTATTGCAGTACTATTGTGGATGAATACTCCTATTGAACTTTTGATTAACTCACCTGTTTTGTTAAAAAGTATTTTTCTATTTCCAAATTTACCAATCTTATGTTTTGATTTTGGATTCGCAGCTATTACTACCTTTAATTTTGTTTTTTTTTCCACTAAATCAAAAAAATTCTTTAAATCAGTCAAATATTTTTTTTCATCAACAGGTGGTTTAGTTCCATGATACTTATAATCTGGATGATTAGCTAAGTCGTTATCTATAAATACAAAGTAATTTTTTGTTATATTTTTTTTTTTGTTTTTTAATTTTAAATAATTATCAAAATCAAATGTATGAGATTTAATATAGTTTTTAGATTTTACTTTATTATCTTTTGAGAATGCTTCATCTCCAAAGAAAACACCAATATCCCACTGGAAGTTTTTATTAAGTTTCAAAATTATTCTATTTTTAAATTTTCTCAAAAGACTGCCGCCAAGCTGTTTTCGTGTAATAAAGTTATCGTAAAATCTTCTTAAAAATGTACTTGTTTTTTTTTGAGGAATTGAAGCGTCCTTGCTAAAATTTTTGATTAATAATATTTTTTTAATTTTGAAAATTTGTCTTATTTTCCAACAATTCCAATTAATACCCATAAAATCATATGCGAAATGATAATTTCTATCTGATAAAATTTTATTTAATTCGTTAAAATTATGTATTGTAGAAAAATTTTTATATTTTCTATCAGATAATTGTTTTGAATTTTTAAAAAAGAATGGATTAGTAAGATTTGAAACATTAAAAATATCAAATTTAAAATTTTCACTCAAATACTTAATTCCAAATCTTTGATAATCCTTAAATAAAAAAATATTATCAGTTAACAAAACAATTCGTTTTCTCATTAGTTTGGCCTGTCTCTATCTCCATCTCCTTTAAATAATCTTATAGATTTTTTTTTTGTACATTTAATGGCGTAAAAGTAATCTATATTTTTTCTTACAAATGGATTAAACCACTCAGGAATAATTAAATCTTTAAAGTCATCTATATTATTAAAACCAGCTTTTTTTAGATATTTGTCCTTAATCCCATAACAATATAAGTCGATAGCTTCGCTATCAAATTTTTTTAAAAGAAAAACTAGAATATTTTTTAAAATATAAAAATTTTTTTCTTCACCAAATAAATCAATTATTTTTAAAACATTTTTTTTTTTAACTTTAATCTTTCTTATTATAATTACAATTTTTGGGATTCCATTTTTATAAATTTCGTAACAAAAATATTTAAAATAAGGATAAGATAAGTATCTATTTTGAATAAATTTATTTGATTTCTTAGGTAAATTTTTATTAAAATTTTTCTTATTCAATTTTATATCTTTAGATGTTTTAATTTCTTGGATTCTAAGGTTTGATAAATTGAAATTAATTTCACTATTTATTATATTTTTTTTTTTTACATTTTTTAAAATTTTAAAATCTCTCTGAAATGGTGATAAAATAAAGTAATGTTTCATCTTTCCAGTTTTAAATCCTAATTTGATATGATATTCCAACATTCTCTTTGGGAAATTAGTAGAACCAACAAAATCCTTATCTTTAATTAAATTAAGAAATGCAATTTTTCCTATACCAGGAAATTTATTTGTTGCATGAAAATTTGATAAAAAAATTTCTTTCTTTGAAAGTCTGAAATCATAAATAGACTGAGGTATATATCCCTGAATAGAAATAATTTTGTTTTTATAAATAGATACAAACAAATTATAAAAACTCTTATTTTTAAAGTGGAAATCAAAAACTTCTTTTTTTTTAACAAAAATATTTTTTTTATCTAAGTTTTTTCTATAATAATTTTTAAATTGTAAGTACTCTTTTGTTTTCAAATTTCTAAATATGATATTTTTAAGAGTCAAAAATTTAAAATTAAACTTTTACTTTATATTTTTTTAAAATTGTTTTACCTTTTTTAAATGAACTGAATTCAACTACATCGTCTGTGCTAATTGATATCTTAAAAGTCTGTTCTAATGATGACATTAATGACATATGACCAATTGAATCCCATTCGGGAACTGACTCATATTCTAATTTGTCATTAATTAAGCTATCCTTCAGAGAAAGAGACTCTGCAAAAGCTTTCTTATATTTTATTAAATTACTCATATTTATTTTTAATAATGATAAATTTGTTAGTTACAATTAAAATTTTTAAATATTTTATTTGCAATTTTGTTTGATGTTATTCCATAATGATTTAATAAAAAGTTATAATCTCCACCGTCTGAGTATTTATCATTTATACCGAGCATCAAATGTCTTGGAACATCTTTAATATTTGATAAGCACTCAGCAATTGCTGATCCTAATCCCCCAAAAATATTATGCTCCTCAACGCTTACTATTAGTTTTTTTCCTTTAACTTTCTCAATAATACATTTTTTATCAATTGGTTTGACTGTGTGAACATTTATTACATTTACGCTAATTCCTTTTTTTAATAATATTTTAGATGCTTTAAGAACTTCACTTATGATTGCGCCACAAGCAAATATTACTACGTCTTTTCCTTTTTTCAATTCTATGCATTTCCCAATTCTAAATTTATAGTCATTATTATATATAATAGGATTGTTGCTTGAGCCTGTTAATCTTATATAAACAGAATTTTTATGTTTAAAACTCTCTTCCACAGCTTTTATAGTTTCTAGACTGTCTGCAGGAGATATAACTGTTATATTCGGTATCGACCTCATTATTGACATTTCTTCAATTGAACAATGAGTATATCCTAAATTTCCCAAAACTAATCCACTTGCTAAACCTACCATTGTAATTTTTTGCTTCATATAACCTAAGTTTACTTTTATCTGCTCACAACATCTTAAGGTCTGAAAAGGTGCAAATGTTGTAGTTAAAACATTAAATCCTTCTGAGGCGAGGCCAGTAGCAACACCTATTAAATTTTGCTCTGCTATCCCGACATCAATATAATTTTCTGAATAAATTTTCCTAAACCTATCTAATCCAGCTGAAGTTGAAACATCAGATGTGACTACCATAAGTTTATTATTTTTTTTAACCACATCTATTAAGAAGAGACCCAAGGATGCTCTTGGTCCAATAGTAGATAATAATTTTATATATTTTGAGTCTACTTTCATTAATTAATTTCTTTTATTATTTCTTTAAAAGTATTTTTTGTCAAAATCTTATGATGCCAGTCGTTGTTATTTTCCATTATAGAAAAACCTTTACCCTTAATCGTATTTGCTATGACTAATTTTGGTTTTTCGGTTTTAGATAAAAATACATTATTTAATTCTTCAAAATTATGGCCGTTAATATCATAAACTTGCCACCCAAAATTTTTCCATGAATTTTTTAAACTATTTATTGGCATTATTTCTTTTGTCGAACCTGTTTGCTGAAAATTATTTTTGTCTATAATTGCTGTAAGATTATTTAGTTTAAACTTTGGTGAGGAAATTACCGCCTCCCACACTGAACCTTCATTACATTCACCATCTCCTATTAGAACATAAACATGGTTTTTTAATTTTTTTTTTTTTAATGCTATAGCGACCCCTAGACCAAGAGATAAACCCATTCCTAGGCTTCCATTTGAAAATTCAATACCTAATTTCTTATTAATTACAGGATGACCTAAAATTTTAGATCCATTTTTTTCAAAAGTTTTGAATTCTTTTTTAGAAATAAATTTTTTTTCTAGTAAGGCAGAATATAAACCTAAACAACCATGGCCTTTACTTAAAATGAATCTATCTCTTGCTTCAGATTTCATATTAAAATTTTTTTGATCAAAAATTTTAAAAAATAAGATTGTAACAATATCTACAAATGATAACGCACCACCTACATGAGCACTACTTGAGCCTGCCTCTAAAGCTGCTTTTATAATATTTATTCTTAGTTTTTTAGATATCCTATTTAATTTATCAATTTCAGATTTATTCAATTTTGCATTCCCCCATCAACTCTTAGAACTTGTCCAGTTAAATATGAAGATAAATCAGATGCTAAAAAAAGTGCGACATTTGCAATTTCTTTTGGTTTTGAAACTCTTTTAAGTGAAATTTTTTCAAGAATATCTTTCTTTATTTTTTCTGAATGTCCTTCACGATACATGTCAGTATCAGATACACCAGGCGCAATTGCATTAACTCTAATGTTATATCGTCCTACCTCTTTTGAAATAACTTCTGTTGCTGTGATTAATGCCGATTTAGATGTTGCATAAGAAATTCTACCAACATTAGAATCAATTCCAGATGTTGAAGAAATATTTATTATACTACCTTTCTTATTAAGCACCATTGATTTTATAATTATTTGACTAATTAATAAATGAGAAAACAAATTTATATCAAGCATTTCTTTCATTGATCTAATTGTTGTCATCTGAAAAAGAGATGATTTTAATACACCAGCATTATTTACTAAAACATCAATTTTTTTTTTTTTTAAAATAAAATTTATTTTTTTTTCAATACTTTCTTGATCAAACAAATTAAAATATAAAGCTGTTATCTTAATTTTATATTTTTTCTTTATTTCATTAACAATTTGAATATTTTGATTATTTTTTTTTCTAAAACAAGCAATTATCTCTGACCTATTTTCAGCAAAAGTGTTTAGTATTGAATTACCAATTCCCCTACTGCAACCTGTTATTAATGTTACTTTATTTTTTAACATTAAATTATTTTTTTATATAAAATCAGATGGACCAAAAATATCTTTTGCTTCAGAAGGGTTAAAAATTGTCTGTCCTTCTTTAGTCATAAATTTTTGTATAAAACTTTTATCTTCTCCAGCTAAGCATAGATCGCTATGATTCCTAAAATATTTAATTCTAAAACCATAATCCACAATTTCCTTGAGAGATTGTTTAAAAATATTTCCAATTTTTATGTGAACATAGGGACATACTAAAACATCACCGATAGGTGTAATGTAAAGTCTATTTACAGTTGTGCACCCTAAAATTCCTTCATAAGATCTATCAAAAGGATTCCATATATTTCTTACTAAATTTTTGTATTCTTTTCTTATCTTTCTTAAATATTCTCTATCTTTATCATCACATATTATTTCCTCAGCCTTTTGCCACATGCCTGCAGGTACAGCAACATTGAGCAATGTCTTATACTTTTGATCTTTGGAATAGTCTAATAGTTGCTTAAGATGTTCCGTGTGAGCATTGTAATGTCCTACAGTTATATTTAGATAAGGATCTATTCCGGCTTTTTGTACATGCTTTAACCCCTCAATAGCCCTTCTCCAAGAGTCTTTTCTTCCTCTTATCTCATCATGAATTTTTTCATCCATACTATCAATACTTACAGACACACGGCTCACTTTTGCATCTGCTAACTTTTTAGCCATTTCCTCATCTAAATGGTAACCATTAGTAGTTAAATATAAATAAAATCTTTCAGGTCTAATAGCCTCTAAAACTTTAAATAATTTTTTTGGCTGAAGTAATAACTCACCACCTTGAAGATCAAATTCAAAATATCCTAATTCATCCGCTTGATCAGCTAAATTAGCAATTGCGTCATAATCTAAATATTCTTTTACATGATCGCCTTTGGGAGAATTTGTAAAGCAATACTTACACCTTAAATTGCACGCATTGTTAAAATTTAAATCTATGCCTCTTGTTTTAGTTCCTACCTTTCCGTCATTATATTGAACGTAGTCATAGAAATCTCTTAATTTTTCTACTAACCTTGGTTTTTTTAATAGTGAAGATGATATAGGCATATAATCAATTATTTAGTAACATAGCAAAATCAACTTTGCAAACTAAAGTTCTTTTTACTTTTATCTGTCCTTTAAATTGAAAATAATTGTCTTTTCTGTATTCAATTTTTGAGGAAATTAGGATTTTTTCTTTTGGTAAAACTTTTTTATAAAATCTAATATTATTCATTGAAACTAAATACATAGTCTTCTTAGCATTGTTGGGCAATGTCAAAACAGCCAATGATGATATTTGTGAAATAGCCTCTAATTGAAGCATACCTGGCATATTAGGATCTTTTTCCCAGTGTACTTTAAAGAACCATTCATTTGGTTTTAGGATTTTATATCCTTCAGAAAGCTTTCCTGGAATAATTTTAGTCGCACAATCCATCATAAGGTAAGGTGGTTTATTTTTTTGAATTTTAAGTATTTCTTTTTTATTTAATGATAACATTTAGATTTCTTTCTATTTTCCTAGACATAATTCTAATTAAATCATTACCATCCCAATTTAGACTCATTTCTAATGCTTGTCCAATTGGAACTATCCTATTGACGCCTACAAAATTATTTCTTTTTAAAAAATTTTCCAAAACAGAGTTATCATTAAGGAAATAGGTAAGAGTTTGAAATTTTGAATTACAAATTTTTTTAATAACATTAAGATTTTTTATATCATGTTCATACAAATATCCCCATTTTCCACGACATCTATCAATATTTTTGAATAAATTTTTAAAGTTT
>MDSW01174441.1_pt1 | contig 27252 bp, 21 predicted proteins | sample 811171 | NCBI WGS metagenome assembly MDSW01 (sample SAMN05326641, study PRJNA326480) | marine metagenome | isolation source: seawater | place: Atlantic Ocean: North West | collected 2012 | reverse complement strand
TAATTCAACAAATGTTAGTTGTTTTGGAGAAAATGATGGAAGCATTACTACAAATACTAGTGGAGGAGATGGTGTTTTTTCTTACCTATGGAGTAATGGTAGTACTAATCAAAATCTATTAAATATTCCAGCTGGCACATATACATGTACAATAAGTGACTCTTGCGGATGTTCTAACATAATCTCTGCTACAATCACAGAGCCTACAGAGTTAACATCATCATATATTCAAAATAATGTAAGTTGTTTTGGTGAAGATGATGGTTATGCTCTAGTTCATTTCTTTGGAGGCACAACAGGTTCTAATCCTGGAGATACAAATTATATTCTTGGATGGGAAGGCTTTACAAATATATTATATCATCCAATGGATTCATTTGAAACATCAGTAGCTTCCCCATCAGGAGTACCTGCAGGAGTTTATCCTTACTCGGCAACTGATCTAAATGGATGTACAATACATGATACAATTACTATAACTCAACCAGATAGTTTATATCTAACATACAGCACAACCAATCATAATGGAAATGGATTTGAGATTTCATGTTATGGCTTTTTTGATGGAGAGATTAATATCCTTCCTGTTGGAGGGACAGGCCCATTTGATTGCTACGAAAATGGCGTACTTCAATTAAATCTTAATTCTAGTAATCTATCTGCAGGGAATTATTTAATGTCAATTATAGATAACAACGGATGTACAGCAGATACTTTAATAAGCCTATATCAACCTAGTGAATTAACACCTTCAATAACTCCAAATAATGCTAGTTGTTTTGGATTATGTGATGGGGAGATTACTAGTATTATTTCTGGAGGTATATATCCATATTCTTACTTATGGACCAATCTACAAAATTCAGATACTGCCACAAATCTATGTGCTGGAAACTATACGCTAACTATAACTGACAACAACAATTGTGTTGAGAACATCTCTACCACAATCAATCAGCCAAATCCAATTGTAGTTACAATAGACTCTACAAGAAATGTAAGCTCTTATTCAGGAAATGACGGATATATATACATCACGACCTCTGGTAATGGGCCATTCAATATTAATTGGACAAGCAATAATGGATTTAATGACACAACCGAAGACATAATAAATATCCCTGCAGATATTTATCTGCTAGAGGTTATAGACTCTAATTCATGCATATATATTGATACAATAGAGATAAATGAACCTTCTTCTTTATGGTTAAGCTTAGATACTATTAACGCTGCTAGCTGCCACAATCTATGTGATGGATCAATTAGCATTACAGCTAATGGAGGAGATTCTATATATACTTATTCGTGGACAGGACCTAATAGCTTTACATCAAGTAATAATCAGATTACAGGCCTTTGTTATGGTGAATATATTGTTACAATTGATGATGGTTTATCAAATTTAACAGATACTTTCAACATCTATGAACCACAAGAGATTAACGTAACTCTTTTACTTGATTCTATTATATGTCATAATAACACATCTCAAGCAGAAGTCAATGTTTGGGGAGGTACTCAGCCTTTTATATATAATTGGTCAAATGGAGACAATAACTACTTCACAACATTAAGTTCTGGAAATCACTCGATTGAGATTCTTGATCTCAATGGCTGCTCATTTACTCAATCGTTTTCACTTTCAAATCCTGACTCAATTTTTACACAAGCTATTATCACAAATACTAGTTGTTTTGGCAGTAGTACAGGAGACGTAAGTATTAATATCCTAAATGGAGGCACTAGCCCTTATCTATTTTCTAATAATAATGGTATAAACTATCAAAATAGTAATACTTTTATAAATCTGCCAGCTGGAAATTATTCTTTCTTAATCTCTGATGCAAACGGATGCACCTCCTCTACTACAGCAGAGATTATTGAGCCACCAGAATTAACAAGCTCTACTACAGCTACAAATACAAGTTGTTATGGATTATGTGATGGAAACGTAACAGCAATAGCATTAGGTGGCACTCCTCCATACTCTTATTCTTGGAGTAATGGAACAAATAATTTATGTGCTGGATTTTATAATGTAACAATAATTGACAATAATGGATGTATAAATACTAACTCTGCAATAGTAGGACAGCCTAATCCATTATTAATCAATATTTGGATTAATGGGACAAATATTTCGGCTACAAATGGCTTTACCTCTTACCAATGGTATTATAATAACAATCCTATAATAGGAGCAACAGACTCTGTATTAACGCCTTCAGGAGTTGGAGCATACTATGTTTCTGTAACAGACACAAATGGATGTTCCTCAGACTCTTACATTATTAATTACACTATCTCATCTGTTGAAGACTATTCATTAAACACAAAGATATACCCTAATCCAACAAATAAAAACATTACAATAGAATCAGAGTATGCTATAAAATCTATTCTATTATATAATGCCATAGGTAATCAACTATATTCCGTTAATAACAATAATAACCAACAGAAAGAAATGACACTAGATTTATCTACTTTTGCGAAAGGAATATATTTTATTAAAATTAATATAAATAATGAGATTATTAATGAACGAATAATACTTCAATAATTTTTCATAATTTGGCGCTCTCTATATAAAACATAAAAAGATGATAAAAAGACTCATATTTTTAGCCGTATTAGTACTTGCTGGGAACATCAATACTTCATTCTCTTCTACTTTAGACACTTCGTACACTAAAGCATTAACTCCATTTGAATGGTCACCTATATCAGATGTAGATAAAGTTATGCAATACGAGAATCAAAAGAAGCTTACCAAAAGATCAACTCAACAAGCAGGGCTTGCAGCCAAACACTATACAGAAGCTGTAAATCTCATGAAAAACAAAGATTATTTAGGTGCTATTGTTGAATTCCAGGCTGCTATGAAAAGATATAAGAGGGCTAAGCTTGGTGCGGATGCAATGAATTTTGTACATACAAACATGGCTCTTTCTTATGCTAACTCAGGAAATAAACAAGATTTAGCTGTTTCAAATAGATTACTTAACCTAATAACATCTAAAGCTTATAATGACGCAAAATGGGCCTATAATATTGGAATCGCTCATTACCTTTCAGGAAATCCTTCTGAAGCTGTTTCTATCCTTAGTGCTATTATACGAAAAGATGAATTTAATTTCCAGGCTTATGTTACTTTAGAAGCTATTTTTAGAGATTCTGGAAACTCAGATGATGCAGACAGAGTAATTGCAAGAATGAATTCCGCAGAAGAGAGGTTGAAAAAGAAAAATCGTAAAAATGAAGAAAGGGGTACTGAAACAAAAGAAGAAAGAAAAAAGAAACAAGGCAGATCTATTTCAAAAGGAAAAAGACCTGATGTGCAAAATCTAAGAATTGTAAAAACTGACGACCATTTACAGTTCGATAACATGAAAAAAATAGATGAAAGGAGTATGGAGCAAATTCAGAAAGGAATTGCTGACTACGAACTAGGGGTAGCTGCTCTAGACAAAAAAGAATATGCTAAAGCACAAAAACATCTTAAAAATGCAGAAAAGAAGTTAAAGAGAGCTAAAGTGAGTGAAGATGGACTAAATTTCTCCAGAGGGAACCTTGCTATTGCTAATCTAGCAACCGAAGAAAAAAGAGGAGTTGGACAAGCTAAAAGATATTTAAAATATCTCACTCAAAAACTTTATAAAACTAGAGAATGGAGTTATAATATGGCTGTTGCATATTACCAATATGCTTTTATGTCAGCTAGAGAAAACCGAAAAACTGGAGAGAGAGACTGGGAAACAACTGCTGCTGCTTTAAATATTAAGGAGGCTATCAAGCTATTCGAGAAGTCAATTAAAAAAGATAGATTATTTTTACCTGCTTATGAAAACTTAATTTATGTATACAGAGAGCAAGGAGAATATAAGAAAGCTCTGAAAGTAGCTAATGACCTAAGAAAATATAGACTAAAACTAATGCAATCCTTTAGCAAATCAGATCAATTAGCTCAAGGTGGAGAGCCTTATATATTTAGGTTAAATCTAGGTACTTTTGGGGATTTTGATACTCCTGCTGACCTGTTTGATGAAGCTAATGTTATTACAATACCAGTGTCATCACAAACCACTAGCTATTTAACTGGTCTATTCTACTCTTTAGATGAAGCTATTGAATATAAAGAAGAAATGAACAAGAAAGGATATACAAATGCGTTTATTGTAGCATTTAAAGATGGTGAGAAATTAGAATTTTAATAATCCTTAAAAGTATAAAAAGGAAAATTACGTAAGCCTACTGAATAAAATAATGAAGTCTGATCTAATAGATCAGACTTTTGTTTTTTATAATAAACAGAACTAAAAACATCAAACCATCTAAAAGAATAAGACACCTCAGCAAAAGAAGTATTAATTGTTGTTAAGACTCCTTGACCATTAAAATTACCATATGAATGCTGACCACCAGTACTTGCATCCAAATCAGAAAGAAAAATATTCTGACCATAATGCGTTGTTAAAGAATCTAATCCAACTCTTGCAAAGGTATTCTTTAATATAAATTTCCAATTTTCTTTCTCATAATTAGCAATCACAATAATCTCTTTAAAATTAGCTCCTAAAGGATGTGCTAAGGCCTGGTTCATATGAGAATAATTCTGTAATATTGTCCTATGCCCATAAGCATATGGCTGAGCCTGATTATATTCAGTTAGAATATTAAAATCTTTAATTCTTGTTTTTATCCCGAATTGAAAAGCAAACTTATTCTGAAAAAAACCTGATTGATAATTATCATCGCTGTCTTTCCTTCTTGCTATATTTAAATCATCTATCATAAATTGTGAGTAGAAGGTAGTATTTTTTAAGAGAACCTTTAAAGTAGCTCCCATTAAAGCATTTCCTTTACTCGAATTTTTAGAAAACTCAACTGGTCTATAAAATATAACTGGATTTAAGTAAGCAAGCTCATATCCTGAACTTACTCCTTCTGATTTTGATTGCCATAAAATCGATTCAAATAAACCTACATGTATCTTTTTTGTAATTGCAAAATCTAAATAATGAATGGTAGAATGTTTTTTTCTTCCAATATCAATCATATTTTCGTTAATAAATGTAGTATATAAATTATAATACTTAATTCTACCAAACTCAGTAGTTAATGACACATATAGATAAGGAGCATGTTCTGAAGATAAAAGAAGGGAACGATACCCGTCACCTATAAAGTGCCTTCCATTACCGACATCCGTTGTAATAAAATTATTGATCTTATACTTAATATTAAACTGGAAACGTCTATTCCCATTTCCAAAACCAGGAAAAACATTTAATGAATCCTGATACTGAGATATCATATAATTATGATCTCCAAGCAAATAATCACCATAAGCAACAATACTTAGTTTGTCATTTATCTCTGTTAATAATCCAGCACCTAACATATATGTGTTCGTATAGCCTTCCCTACTTGAAGATCCAATACAAAAAAATCTTGAACCAACAATTAAACGCTTATTATCTTCAGACAAATTAACAAATAGATTGTTATTTTTATAATCAGAAGATTTGTAAAGAACTGATTGAAAGGTGTTTTCTTGAGCCTGTAATAAGACAGAGAAAAAACAAAAAAGAAGTATTCTAGAAAGCATTTTTATCACCTTTAAACATGTTCCAAATTGTATGAAAAATAATATTAATATCTACGGCTAATGACCAATTCTCGATATACCAAACATCTAAACGAATCCTACCTTCCATGTCTTCTAACTCCTTCGTTTCCCCCCTAAAACCCCTAACTTGTGCGGCCCCAGTAATGCCTGGCTTTACTAACTGTCTGACCATATATTTATTTATTAGAGCAGAATACTCTTCTGTATGGACCACCATATGAGGTCTAGGGCCTACCACAGACATATCTCCCATTAATACATTTAAAAACTGAGGAAACTCATCAAGAGATGTTTTTCGCAAAAAAGATCCAATCTTTGTTATTCTCTCATCTCCTTTAGAAGCTTGTTTAATTTCTGAACTGTTGTTTATTGCCATTGAACGAAATTTATAACACATAAACTCTTGATTATCTAATCCTGAACGAACTTGTTTAAATAAAATCGGTCCTTTAGAAGAAATTTTAATCAAAATAGCAATCACTATATATAACCAACTTAAAATAAACACAATAACAAACAATGAGAAGACTATATCAAATAAACGTTTTATAACCCTATTTACAAAATCTGTCAACGGTTCTTCTCTAAAAGTAATAACTGGAACATCATCAAAAAAATCAATATTTACTCGCTTAAAGATAAAGCCCCTAAAATCAGGAACAATCTTAAATCGTATCATATTTTGATCACAAAGAGTAATTAATTTCTTTATTTTATTAGTATATGTTAATGGCATTGTATAATACACTTCATCAACATCATTTTTAATTAAGAAATGGTCAACCTTCTCAAAAGGGCTAGAAAAAACTGATTTTTTCAGTTTAAAATCTAATTCATTATCTGAAAAAACACCTAATAAACGGACACCAAGCACATCATCCGAACAAAAATAGGTGTGTAATTGCTTAGCAACCTCTCCTCCTCCAACAATAACTACTTTACTATAATTATATCCTGACTTTCTATATAATTTAATTAATCGTACCGCTATATATCGCCAGAATACAAGCAGAATAAAAAGTGTAAAATAAGTAGCGTAAAGATGCTCTCTTGAAAAATAGGTGGTTTTAGCAGAAAATAATATTGCCGTTAATATTAATGTGTTTAATACAAATGCTTTAAAAAGATTTAACAATATCCTATCTAATCGTTTTAAACTTTTCAACTCATATAACTTAAGCAGTAATGCAACTAAAATAAAAACAGCATTATATATTAAAATAAGAAATCGATACTTATCTGAAAAATCTATTGTATCAAATTTCACAACATACATTAAAACAAAGGCAAGATTTATTAAGAAAATATCTGCCAGAAAATGAATAACCCAAAAATATCTAGAATATCCCTTCATTTAATTAATTTTAAAAAATTACGATAAATAGCAAGCATACATCTTACGAATCCCTTGATCAATATCAATCGAATACTTCCAGCCTAAATTATTTAACTTTGACACATCTGTTAGTTTCTTCATCGTTCCATCAGGCTTTGATAGATTAAAATTAAATCCACCACTATAACCTATTTCCTTTTTAATTTTATCAGCTAAATCTTTGATTGAAATATCAACGCCTGTCCCAATATTAATATGTGTATTCTTAATCTCTTTTTCTTCTGCAGAAAAGGTGTCAATAAAATCTCTATTATCTAATAAAAAAACACATGCATCAGCCATATCCTCAGACCATAAAAATTCACGCCTAGGACGACCGCTGCCCCAAATTTCAACCCCACTTTTACTAACTCCGTATTTATTTAATATTGAGAGAATATCTTCTCTAGAAGCATTACCATCAATCTCCTCAATTGGATTTTTATTCAAATCATACCCTATCGCCTTCCAATCATTAATATCAAGACATTTTGCTAAATACACCTTGCGAATTAAGGCTGGTAAAACATGTGATTTTTCTAAATCAAAATTATCATTTGGACCATACAAATTAGTAGGCATTACAGATATAAAATTAGTGCCATATTGAAGATTATAACTTTCACACATCTTAACACCTGCTATTTTAGCAACTGCATAAGGTTCATTTGTATATTCTAAATCTGACTTAAGCAAGCTGTCTTCTGACATAGGTTGAGGAGCATTCTTTGGATAAATACATGTGCTTCCTAAAAATAATAACTTCTTAACACCACTTAAATAAGACTGATGAATAACATTATTCTGAATCATCAGATTCTGATAAATAAATTCTGCTCTATATCTATTATTAGCAATAATCCCTCCTACTTTTGCGGCAGCCAAAACAACATACTCAGGCTTCTCGTTTTGAAAAAATTCTTTAACTTTTTCTTGATTAGTTAAATCCAACTCTTCATGAGTCCTTGAAATTAAATTTTTATATCCTTTATCTAATAGATTCTTTACAATCGCTGACCCTACTAATCCTCTATGACCAGCAATATAAATCTTACTTTTTTTATCCATTTTACTCAAAGTAATTCATAATGGTATACCCCCCATCTTTTAAATACTGATCCTTAGTCATTACTTTCAGATCAGATTCCATCATTTCATTAACAAGTTCTTCTAAATTATATTTTGGAGTCCATCCTAACTTTGTATTTGCTTTTTTAGGATCTCCTACTAATAAATCTACCTCGGTAGGTCTGAAATACCTGCTATCTACAGCTACAACTTCTGTGCCTATTTCAATCTGATATTTTGGATTCTTACATGAAACAACTATACCTTTCTCATCAACCCCTTCTCCTTGAAAATTTAATTCTATGCCGGCATATGAAAAAGCCATTCTAACAAAATCACGTACTGAAGTAGTCTTTCCTGTAGCTATAACCCAATCCTCTGCCTTATCTGCTTGTAATATCATCCACATCATTCGCACATAATCTTTTGCATGTCCCCAATCTCGTTTTGCATCTAAATTACCTAAGTATACTTTTTCTTGTAAACCTAATGCGATTTTTGAGGCAGCACGTGTAATCTTTCTAGTAACAAAGGTTTCTCCTCTAACTGGTGATTCATGATTAAAAAGAATACCATTACAAGCAAATATATTATACGCCTCTCTATAATTAACCGTTATCCAATAAGCATACATTTTTGCCACAGCATATGGACTTCTAGGATAAAAAGGTGTCTTTTCTGATTGTGGAATTTCTTGTACCTTACCATATAACTCTGAAGTAGATGCTTGATATACTCTTGTTTTCTCTGACAAACCTAATAAGCGTATTGCTTCTAAGATTCTTAGTGTACCTATACCATCCGTATTTGCCACATACTCAGGGATCTCAAAAGAAACATGGACATGACTCATTGCTGCAAGATTATAAATTTCATCTGGTCGAACATCCTCAATAATCTTTGTTAAATTCATTGAATCTGTCATATCACCATAATGCAAAATCAAATTCCTATTTTCTATATGAGGATCCTGATATAGATGTTCAATTCTATCAGTATTAAAAGAAGAAGCCCTCCTTTTAATTCCATGAACCTTATATCCTTTCTTTAATAAAAATTCAGCCAAATAAGAACCATCCTGACCTGTAATGCCTGTTATTAATGCTACTTTCATTTTAATTTATTTGTTTCCCAAATATAAAAAATATATACTAATCGTAATGCTTTTAAAAATCTAACAAGAAATCTTTTTGGGTTTTGTATAATTCTAGCTAACCATCCTAAATAATTATCATCAATCCATGCTGGTAACCTTGCTTGTTTTCCAGTTTCAAAAGCTATAGCCGCACCTGTACAAATAATGCCAATCTTATATGAAAGGTTATTTTTAATATAGTATCCTAATCTTTCTTGTACTCCCCCAGCTAAATTAAGCAGTAGAAATTTCGGTCTAACCTCTAAGGACTCTAGAGTTCTAATCAGTTGATAATCTGTAATCTCATTTTTATCATAAATTGGAGCTACATAATGATATTCTTTGCTTATTGGAATACCAATCTTGTTTAAATATTGATTATTAACATTTGTCTCCGAAAAAGAAGGGTCAACACTAAAAATACTTCCTTTTTCTTTTAAAATATCTTCTTTTAGAAATAATCTTAAGAATTTTGGACCAGATAACTTATTGATATTTAAAGAAAAAAACAATCGTGCTAAAATTATCATAAATCCACTATCCGGAATTGCAAAATCCGCTTCTTTTAAAGCAACATAATATAATTTATCTTTATCAATAGTTGATAGACCTGGACCTGAAGGAGCAACCATTAACGCTCCTTTCTTTAAATGTTTTAATGCATGTTGATAATCTCCATTAACAAAAGATATATTAAATAAATTAATCATGACAATTATTTAAAACATCTAATATCTCTTCATCTAATTTATGAACTTGACATGCATTATGAATTCTTCTTTTATCAATATTATTATAAATTAAATTTATTTTATGCTGATTAAAACTAATCCCTAATTCCTTAAACAATCTTTTAATTTCATTTTTATTTTGCATAATATCTTCAAGTTGAAAGATGCTCATGTTAGATTTGTATAATTGTTTATATTTCTTCTTCTCTTTCATAGACTCATAATATACTTTGACATGATAATATAATAAGCCCTTCTTCTTTACAATATTATAAAAATTCCTAATTTTTGGCCCAAAAGGCAGTAGATTTGATATATTTCTAAACCAAAACATTCTTATTATATAAATAATAAAATATGGAATATCTTTAATACTTAGTTGAGTAAAAATACCGACATTACTAATTGCATTAGGCAAATCACTTGTCCCAGTCTTAATGAAATATTTCTTCAATATAATAGATAGTTTAAAAGAATCCTGAGTTAAGGATCGTTGATAATTTGAATATATTAACCGAACAGGATCCCTTTCTAAATAAATTATTTTTGCATCTGGAAATGTTGCATACACTAAATCAGATCTAAGAGAATTAATTGGAGATTTCTCTACTAATCTTTTTTCAGAGGCAATATTAAGAAGTTTATTTCGTATTCTTTTAATATTTTTCTGTTCTAAATTATAGTCCTGATCATTAAAAAACTGAAAATTCCCTGTTCTCCACAAAGCATGAGGCTCAACAATAATCTTTAATTCTTGACTATACCCTAATATATTTGCTATCAAAGTAGTCCCAGAACGAGCCATCCCTACAACAATAATAGGCTGATTATTAATAGATTTAGTCATTTGTTGTATTTCTAATTCGTTTAGCAATATAAAATGCAAAATAACTCATCTTATATATAATACGTGAATAGAACTTAGTTTGAACATATTTCAAAAATTCATCTATCGAATCAAATTCTTTTTTGCCAGACCGTCTTTTTGTCTTGCAATCTCTTTTAAAAATTTGATATGGGATGGTAAGCTCTAAATTATTTGTAACACTCCCTTGATTTAATCTATAATTATATAATGTGTCTTGAATATTATAAAATATAGAATCATCCTCATAAAGTCTTTCTAATAAATCTCCATCTTCTCCAGCAACTCTAAACTTTTCTCTCCAGCCTCCAATAGATATCAAATGATCTCTTCTGATGATTATAGAAGCTGATAAAATTGCCTGAGAAAAAAATAAACTGCCCATTTTATCTCTAATAGCAATATTATTCTCTATAACTGATTTTGCCACCTTCTTATTAGTTATTTCATTAAATATTTTATAATTGGATCCTACAACAGGTTTATTTTTAATTATCTCTGCCTGTTTAAACAATTCTTCAATTCTATGTAATTCAGACCAATCATCTGCATCTTGTAAAACTATATATTTACCCCTTGCTTTAGATAAAGCGAAATTCCTTGCTACAACTCTCCCTTTATTAGAACGACTATAAATTTTAACTCTGTTATCTGTAAATTTATTTAAAATCTCTAGTGTCAAATCAGTAGACCCATCATTAATAATAATAACTTCGATATCCTTAAATGTTTGACTTAGTAATGAATCTATACATTTTCTAATATATTTTTCTTCATTATATGCAGCAATTATAACTGAAACTAAAGGAGTATTATTTGATTTCATAATTAAATTACATATTTTTTGTTAATTGTTAATTTTCCTAAAGTATATATATCTATCTCAAATTTCTCAAGAATCATCATAAGTTCTTTTTCTCTATTATTATTAATATATTTCTTCCAATTACTAATAAGACTCTTAGCATCTAAACTCTTCATCTCTTGAATTGTCTCTTCTTTAGAAAAAGTTGAGCTCCTAGAAGGATCTTTTAATGAATTATACATGATACTCTTTCCGTCAAGATCTAATCTATCACATAACTCTTGAATGTATTTTTTAGGATTCATAAGCATTTCTTCATAAGAAATAATAAATACTGATTTCAGATTCTTACTACTAAGAGGAATTAAATTTTCCAGAACCCAATTTAAAACATATTTTTTTAATAAATCATCGCCATTTTTGATTGCAATACAATAATCATATTTATCACCTGTTAAATATTCATCAATAAACTTTTGATTCATTAAATAAGCGTCTATTGTTAAATTCCATCCAAGACGCATTATAGATAATGCAGTAGCAATAGGATGTCTAAGCTGATAAACAACATCTATATTATCATGCATAATAAACCAATCAAACAAACCTTTCCCCTCAGTAACCTTATATAAGATCCTATTAGATTTACGAACAAAATCTTTAGCAAATGGATTGCAAACTGTTCTGGCAATATGATCACCAGAATCAACTAATTCAAAATAGCAACTATTATTTTTTGTTAAATATATCTCCTGATTATTTTTTTTAACATTAAAAAATCTTCTACTATAAAAATCTGTTTGAAACCAACTAAACAAATGATCATAATATCTCAAATTAGGCTCTGACAATGAAATTAACTGACTGAACAGTGTGCTACCTCCCCTTCTTGTAGAAAAGAGTATAATATTTTTTTTTATTCCTTGTGAATGAGAGACTCCTAATATAAGATAAAGAATTCTTCTTAAAATACTTTTCAAGAATAAAATCATATTTTCTTCATATTTGAAATACTAAAATACAGGATAACAATTGTAAACCATGTCCTTATTCCAACAACAGACCCACCCATCAAACCAATCAATATTAATGTTGTCCAAAATACAAACCTTTGTTTAAAAGAAAAGTCCATTAAAAGATATTTGTTAAAAACATATATAATTAACATCAAACCTAAAACACCATAGAAATGAACAGCCTCTAAAAAATATGAATGGAAATTTGGAACAAAATCTTTCTGAATCATCCAGTCATAACCATATGAAGATAGTGTCTCATTAAATACTTTTAATGAATTTTCTTTGGCTCCTAAACCCACTCCAAAAAAGGGATACCTAATCAAGGTAAAAATTAATACTAATCCTGGAATGAATATCCTCATATTAAAACTTTGATCTTTAAACTCTAAAACATCGTCTATCCTTTGATTAAAAAAATAAAATATGACCAAAATAGTAAATACTATAATCATGGAAAAAACTGGAACAGAAATTATCTGATACTTCCATAATAATCTCTTTAATTTACTGAAATTAATTAATATTAATACTGGGAAAAGCAAAATCACCTTAGGGCTTCCTGTAAGAAATACTGAGAATAATCCCAGGAACAGAACTACTATAGTCTTATATCTAAAGCTTGATAAAGTATGCCAGAAAACAAGAAACAAAACCAAAAACTGCGAAAGAAATGAAGGTTCTCTAGAAAAAACCTTAGGTCTTATAAAACCGACCATAGTAATATCTCTATTGTCAGAAGCATAAATATCAAAGGAATAGAATGTATTCCTAAACCAATTTGATAGATCCGAAAATAACGGTATAAATCTTTCAAAAATTGAACCTAAAAATAATACAAAACAAAAAACAAACAGAATACGAGCTACTTTCCTAACGCCTAAATGTTCTAAACAGAATAATACCCCCATTGCTGAAAAAACAGATAAAATTAGCTGAAAAAATGCTAAAAACTGCTCTTTTAATATGCCAGGAACTAATTTTGGGGAAAATATTATTGATAATACCGAAACTAAAAAAAAAGAAATAACAAAAAGAAAATATCTTTTTATAAAAAGCTTATTTAAGTGAAACATTAATAACATAGATGCAAAAAAATAAGCAATAAAATTTGGTATAAATAATCTCTCTGTAATAAAAAGATTAAAGTTCAAATAACAACCAATAAGAAACCAAATAAGCAATGTCGCCTGTAAAGAGAATCTCATGTTATTTATTTTAACCAATGTTGTATGTCAATATCTATCATCTTTTCTAAATTAATAACATCTTCTTTATAAATTTGAATCAATCTCTTTTTGTCATTTTCCATTAATTTAACTTTTTTATATAAAATTGTTTTTAAAAATTGAGTGAATCTAAAAACAATATAAGCCGGCAAAATTTTCTTTATAGATTTCTTTAAAAGGCCTTCTTGAGTTGCTATACTAGAAATCATATTGTAAAACTTATTCTTTGGTTCGCCAGAAACATTATATCTATCTCTGATTGTAAATTTATAATTATCCAGCTCAAAAAAAGCAGTTAGTTGATTCAAAATATCTATAGCATTATCTGAAAAGTCATCGTAAAGCAAAATCTTTACATTAGAAAATGTCTGCATAAATAATTTTACTTGATGACAATACATACCAAAACCTACATAGTCATAACCTATAGTGGCCCCATTTAATAATCGATCATTAATAACTGAATCCTTTATCGATTCCTTAAATGTCATTTTCGTCCTATTATCTCTAATATGCATCATATAATGTGACCATGCTCTCTCAATAGGATTTCTTAAAACAATAACTATTTTTAATCTATCAAACTTATCCCCATAAATATCCTTAATATTTTTAATTGTTGTCTCAGCTGTATACAAATAAGATGTAGACCCATCTATAATATATTGTTTAGTGTCATTATATAAATCCAAATATTTGTCTTCTTCAAAAATAATTTCTTTAGAATTTAGTTTACCCGAATGTGGTATTGTAAAAGCAGGGTCATTATCCTTATAACTAAAAAACCAAGGCTCTTTCAGCCTAGGAGAAAAAACTTGTGGGTGTTGAGTTAAATAATTGAATAATGACGTTGTTCCAGCCTTGGCTGCACCAACTATAATTGCATCTGGTAAAGATACTTTTCTGTTATTTTTTACTACTTCCAAAATTAAATACTGTCAAAACATTATATTTCTTATATACATAAATCACTGAACTAAGATTCCAAATAACCATACTTAATACACTTGCAATAGCAGCTCCATTTATATCAAACAAAGGAATTAAAAAATAATTCAAAAGTATATTGATAATAAGAGAATAAAATAATATCTTTTGAAAGACCTTCTCATTACCTGTCATTTGAAGAACAAATCCTACTGAACCTGAAAATACATTGACAAATTGACCAAGCAATAAAATCATTAGAGTGTTTTTCGCAACAATAAATTCTGTGCCAAAAAAAGATAAACACAGTTCAGGGAATATAAGTAATACTAATAGTATTGGCAATGTGCAAAGAAAAATAATCCTTGTTGACTGTTGTATTAATTGTTTAAAACTATCAAATTTATTATTATTATAAGTCTCTGAAAGTTTCGGGGCCAAAATACTATTTACTGCTCCTAATATGATTACACTTGACATTGCAAGTTTTAATGCTACATTATACAATCCTACATTTGATTCTGAAGTAAAGATGCCCAGCATAATTGTGTCAGACCACGACATTAATACAAAAATTGAAGTTGAAAACAACATTGGATATGCAGTTTCTAATATTTTTTTGTTTGATATTACTTTTTTAATTCTTATGCTTTTGAAATCATATATTAGATATACAGAACTAATAAGCCAAACTAATAATACTGAATACAAGAAAGAATAAATGGGAAAATTTAACTGTTGTATAGTTGTAAATTTTAGCAAGAATAAAAAGAAGATTATTGCAAATAAAAACTTTGAAACATACTCAAAAAAAGCAAATTCTTTAATTCTTTTTAATCCTCTAAATGTCTGCGCATTGATTTTTAATATGGAAAAAGGGAAGATGGCAAGAGCTATCAATCTTACTGAAGATGCTATATGTGGTTTATTAAAGAAATAAATTGCAATATCATCTGAAAAATAAAATACACTAAAAGATATAACTATTGAAAATACTGAAACTAAAAAAATACACTGAAAATAAATACGCTTAACTATTGAGAAATCTTGAAATTGTGCAACAAACTTAAGAATAGCAATATCGATACCAAATTTACTAATACTAGTAGATATATTTAATATAGCTAAACATAATGCGAAAATACCCCAAATTTCAGATCCGTAAATTCGTGTGACAAGCATTAAAAATAAATATCCTAATACTGATCCGATTATTTTGAAAAGAAAAGCAGATGTACTTTTCGTTATAATTTCATTACTTAATATAATATCTCGCAGTTTACTTAATTTATCTTGAAAATCCAAAATATAATATTTTTATAATTGTGTCAGTGCCAGCATCATCTGTAGGCTTTGCGATTCCTTCTGCTCCTTCTGACTAAAATTAGTTACCCTATTCTTTCTCAAAAATTTAAACATAATCCTTCTATTTCAAATAGAATTTAAACTATAAACTCATCAAAGCCTATATCAATCTCTTTTTGCTGAGTATTAAAGAAATCATATAACTTGTTAAATATTGGCAATTCTTTAACTACTTTACCCTCTACCAAATGATGTACCATATCAATAGCATTTAATCCTTCCAAGATAATTGTATTTGATTTATAATCAGTACTAAAGAATCCTTTTCCAATAAGCAGTCCCAAGGTTCTATTTCTACTTAGATCATTTAAAGAGGTTAAGCAGAAATCTCCAAATCCACAAGCTAAGAACAAAGTGTCTTGATGTCCTCCTAATGAATGTAAAAGAACTCTTATTTCTGAGAATGCCTTTGTCAAAATCATAAATCGGGTATTAGGAGAATTGTATTTTGCATCAACCACACCAATAACTATTGCATATATATTTTTAAGGACACTCAATACTTCCACTCCTATAATGTCGGTAGTACAATCAAGGCGTATTGCAGTATCCTTAACAATCTTATTTATCAATTTGTATTGATAGTTTGTTGTGTATCCTAGTGTTAACAAGGTGTCTGCATGATCCATTAATTCCACAGCAAATGAGGGCCCCTTTAAAGTCACAACATTATCTATACTTATTTTATCTTTAATGCTGTCTACAATAGTATGTCCAGCAGAAAATAATCCTTTTGAAAGATTAACTAAAAGCACATCTTTCTTAAAATAAGATTTTAAATTAACTAATGTATCTATAATAACTGAAGAAGGTATTGCTATTAAGATAATATCAGCATTTTTAATCTTTCCTTTATTAGAGGAGGCTGATAATTCCTTATTCAAATGTTTATTTGGAAAACATAATTTATTTGTATGCAAAAGATTAATTTCATCAACTTTTGATTGATTTCTAGAAAATAAAACCACCTTATTTTCAGTATTTACTGAAAGTTCATTTCCAATAGCTGTACCAAAAGTACCCGCCCCAAGTACAATAATATTCATGCCTCAAACTTAATAAAGATTATGATTCACGAGAAGTATAACCATCAACATGTTTTAACAAAAGACTTTTAACAATTATTTCGTCTTGCTTCTCTCGTGCTTCTTTAATAGTATTAATAGATTCTAACAGGGTGGACATGTCTAATTTGCTTTCTATAGCTTGCATAATACCTGGATGTTCAGATTGAATAACATCATTCCCAATTAACAACTCTTCATATAATTTTTCTCCAGGGCGTAAGCCTGTAAATTCGATTCTTATCTCTCCATCAGGATTTTCATTATCAATTGGTGTTAAACCACTTAAATGAATCATTTTGTATGCCAAATCAATAATCTTAATTGGCTCTCCCATATCTAAGACAAATACATCTCCTCCTTTAGCCATCGCTCCTGCTTGAAGTACTAATTGAACTGCCTCAGGAATTGTCATGAAATAGCGAGTAATATTCCTATGTGTTACGGTAACAGGACCGCCTTTTTGAATTTGCCTTCTAAAAAGTGGGACAACTGAACCTGCAGAATCAAGAACATTTCCAAAGCGAACCATAGAGAAACAAGTCTTACTATTTTCAGAAAAGGCCTGCAATACAAATTCAGAAAAACGCTTTGAAGCCCCCATTACATTTGTAGGCCTCACTGCTTTATCAGTAGATACTAGAACCATACTGTCTACAGATAACTCATCTGCAACTTTCGCAACATTATATGTTCCTACAACATTATTATATACGCCTGAAACTACATTCAATTCAACCATAGGAACATGCTTATATGCCGCGGCATGATAGATTGTGTGAATCTCGTACTGACTAACTACTCTTTTCAACTGATGATAATTTGTTACTGTACATAAAACAGGAACAATCTCAGCATTATATAGAGACGAGCTTAATTCTTGGTTAATCATATATAAATTAAACTCTGAGTTATCTAATAAGATTACTTTAGTTGGAGATAATTTCATTATCTGTCTAGAAAGTTCAGCCCCAATACTTCCTCCTGCTCCTGTAATCAGAATATTTTTATCTTTAATATTTCTTGTCAATAACTCTTTTTTAGGAGGGACGGGGGTCCTTCCTAATATATCACTTACCTCTACATGTTTAATATTGTCTAATGAAATAACTCCATTTACAATATTATCTACAGAAGGTAAAATCTTCACTTCAATAGGATATTTAGTTAACTTCTTTAGAATCTGTGTTCTTTGCTTATGTGAAGCAGAAGGAACAGCAAAAAGCAATACCTTTGCTTCTTTGTTTCTTACTAACTCTTCAATTTTATCAAAGGCAAAAACTTCTAAATAATTTAATATCGTACCTTGTTTTGCTTTATCATCGTCAATAAATGCTATAGGAGCATAAACTGCACTCTTTTTCAAGCTTTCTACTAACTGTACTCCTGCATTACCAGCACCATATATAATAGTTTGTTTTCTAGCATTCACAAAGCTATCCCAAGAATACAAATACCCCTTAAATATAAACCTAGAAGCTATTACAAGTATATTAATAATAAACCAGAATATAGGAAGTACTGATCTAGGTAAACTTGATTCTCTAAAAAACATCATCAAGAACCCAATAACTAAGCAGCTTATTGTAGTGGCTTGAAAAGTAGTAGTTATAACTTTTATTCCCATATATTGAAGCACTGCCCTATAAAGACCGAGCTTTATAAATAATGGCATCATGATAATGGGTAAAAGAATAAATAACCACCAAGACTCTGAAAGATGTTGATCTAGTAGCGCTTGGTCATCACCTAATCGTAATATAAAAGCTAATCCTAACGCAAATATTAATGTAACTATATCAACCAGTAACATAATTATCTGTTTATATAGTCTACTTAAATTTTGGAGTCTAAGCTTCATAAAATGCTTTTATACTATTAACTACTTTTTTCATATCCTTCTTACTCATATTAGTACCTGAGGGAAGACAGAGCCCCCTATTAAAAAGATCTTCAGAGACATTATTTACATACGATTTACAATTCTTAAAAATAGGTTGCAGATGCATAGGTTTCCAAAGTGGTCTACTCTCAATATTATCTTTTTCTAAATGTAAACGCAATTCCTCTCTATCTATTGCAGAGGTTTTATCTAAAAATATAGTAGTAAGCCAATAATTAGAAAAACTCCCATTACATTCCTGTAGAAATTTAATCGAATCTATGCAAGATAATGATTCCTTATAATACTCATAAATCTTTCTTTTTTGGGTAAGCCTTTTTGGAAGAGATTCTAGCTGACCTAAACCAATAGCAGCACAGACATTACTCATCCTGTAATTATAGCCAATATGTGAATGCTCATAATGAGGTCTTTTATCTCGAGCCTGTGTTGCAAGAAATTTTGCTTTTTCTATCAATTCTTTTTCATTAGAAATTAATGCTCCTCCTCCAGAAGTTGTAATGATTTTATTTCCATTAAAAGAATAAATACCAAACTTGCCAAAAGTACCTAAGGGCTGATTTTTATAAGTTGACCCTAAAGCTTCTGCAGCGTCTTCAATAACAGGTATATTATACTTATTTGAAATTCTCATTATTTCATCCATCTTTGCAGGCATCCCATAAATATGAACTAACATAATTGCTTTAGGTATCTTGTCAGAATCAATACCTTCTAATATTGCTTTCTCTAACAAGTCAGGACTCATATTCCAAGTTTCTTCTTCACTATCGATAAAAATAGGTTCGGCCCCTACATATCTAATAGGATTAGCAGAAGCCGAAAATGTAAATGAAGAACATAGAACGGTATCTTGTTGTTTAACTCCTGATAAGATCAATGCTAAATGAATTGCTGAAGTGCCACTACTCAGTGCTGCTACATAGTAATCTTTAGATATTTTAGACAACTCTTCTTCCAGAGAATTAATATGAGGCCCAAAAGAGGAAACCCAGTCTATATTAAATTTTCTTCTAATAAACGATAATTCATAATCAGAAAAATCAGGTGGAGAAAGCCATATTCTCTTATGTTGTTTAAGCACATATGATCTTCTAAATATTGTAGCGAAAATTATCTTGAGATCAATCCATAAATTATTTCTTTTATAATAGTCAAGATTAATCTTTACTTTGTCTTTAAAAATTACCTCATAATGATATGTTGCTGGATCATCTTGTAATTTCAACAACTGCTCCTCATTAGCATATTTTAAACTAGCTGGACCTGTAATCCCAGGTTTTAACTCAAGAATTTTTCTGTCCTCACCTTCTAAAAGATTATAATAGTGAGGAAGATCTGGTCTTGGGCCTACTAAGCTCATCTCACCTTTTACAACATTCCATAATCCTGGAAGCTCATCAATCTTGTATTTTCTAATAAAAGAACCAAACTTAGTTATTCTCTGGTCCCCAACCACAGTAACAGTATTCTTGTCTCCATGATTCTCAATCATACTTCTAAACTTTATAATAGTAAATAAATGACCATACTGACCAGTCCTTTCTTGTTTATAAAAAACACTTCCTTTTGAAGTTAACTTTATTAATATAGAAATTATAAGTAAAAAAGGAAATAATACTATTAAACCTAGAAGAGCGCTAATAAAATCAAAAAATCTTTTCATCATTAAATCCGTTTCTTTACTGCATTAAAAGCATAATTTAAGAAACACCATGAGCTTCTTAAATATCCTAATCTTTCTTGATCACGATAAATCTTCCATACACCTTCTATTACTTTAAGTTTATTAGATGTATTAGATGTTTTTACAACTCTGTAATAGGCTAAACTTTTTTGAATTCCATATGCTTGATGTCCATTTCTCATAATTAATAACCAAAGAGCCATATCCTGAGAGGTTCTTAAGTTTGGCATTTTAAGTTCCGTTATCTTATTCTTATCCAAAACTACCGTAAGACAACCAATAATAGTATTCTTTAAGAACGCATTGTAATTGATCTTCTTAGGAACTTTAATACTTTTAAATATTTGGCTACCATCTTCTGAAATTGGCTGATAAGATGAAAATGAGAACCCAATATTATGAGCTTTCATAAAAGCGATTTGTTCTGCTAATTTTTCTTTCTTCCAAATGTCATCAGAATCTAAAAATGCGATATACCTCCCCTTTGATTTCTCAATTGCAATATTTCTTGCAGCTGCAACTCCTAAATTTTTATCTAAGAGGAATGAAGAAATCCGATTGTCTTTTGCTGTAAAATTATTAATTAATTCTCTAGAATTATCTTTTGAAGCATCGTCCACAATCAACAGTTCCCAATTAGTATATGTTTGTTCCAAAACAGAATTCACAGATTCACCTATAAATCTTGCAGAATTATATGATGGCGTAATTATTGATACTAAATCAGTCATGACTATAGAAAACTTCTTCTTATCTTCTCCTGCACAAGAAGGGAATTTATTTTTGATGCAAATCTATTATTAAATGGATAAAATACAAATCTAAAAGGATATATAAATCGAACTAAAATATTAAGAATATAATTATACTGAATATGTAATTTGCAATACGCCTTTCTAAAGCCAAATTTAGTAATTAAGAAGTCTTGAATATTTGTTTTATGAAGCAGACTTCGTGATCCATCATTTACATATTGAAAATTCATCTCGTCTAAATAATACTTATTCATAGTAAAAAACAAAATATAACTAGTATATAATGATAAATATTTTGGATGGAATTTAATAGTTGAGTATTCACAGCAATTATCTACAATTCTATTCTGACTATATCCTACAAGAGTATCTTTATGAAAAACAGCCCAAAAATCCCATTCGCCCTCTAGATCTAATATCTCAGTCTTAAATTCCAGCTTACTCTTGGAAGGAGGAGAATTACTATAATTATCAAAGGCAGCTCTATAACATGCAAAACCATTTTCTAAAATCTGATCTTTAGGAACCTTAATAACAGAACATTTCTTCAGTCCTCTTCTAATCTTACTTCTAGTATTTCTACTTACTAAATCCAAAGGAGTAAATTGATCACAAATCACATACCAAAATTCTGTAACTTGATTACAATCAAATTCTGTAATCCATCTTGCAAAATAAGATTCTGTATCTTTAATAAGCTTTGCTATATTAGATATATCCGCCCTAAGATGAGGTGGGTCTACAGGTATTAATGCCCCATTATATTTTCTCCATTTACTTACCTCCATAATTATTCAATCCTAAATATCTTGCGTCTTAATGTAAAGAAAAAGAAGTGAAATATCCTTAAGATAATTAACCTATCCGAACTCTCTATTCTCTTAATATCTTTCTGTTGTCTTATAGAAAAATGATTAACCCAATCTCCAACCTCGCCTTTTCTAATAACTTCTTGTCTATCTTTAGAGACTGTCGAATAATATCGTGATTTCCCTAAAAATAAATCCTTCCTCATCTTATTAATTGAAGTATTCTTCTTTATCATCTGAATCTCTGCTTCTGAAAGAATCTTCAAGTCTAATATTGAAGATATCCTTAATAACACTGCTTTAAAATTATTCTTCATCTCTGAATACTTAAAAAATCGTTCCTTCCCAAAAGAATCTAAATACATTCTGTTAAACTTTAAAATCTCAAAAGCTTTTAATCTTCCAATCAAATAATAATATATCCTAAAGCTATTAATAAAACTATATTTCTTTTTTATATGGTAATAATGTGATACAACAGCATCTCTCACATCTCTTTCTACAAAAAAGAAATAAGTATCTTTATCATAATTCCAATGTATTGTTTCCTTAAGTAAATAATGTGATTTCGTAATATAATGATTCTGGATATAATTCTCATTATCTAAAAATTCAAATAATTTGCTTTCTATAATTGTTGTTGGGGAATCTATATTGTTTGTGTATTTACTAGCAACCTTCCTAAGGTTGATTTTATTAGCCTTAAGAATCTCAATTATGATTGCGTGTAACCAGGTTGAACCAGATTTAAATATACCATTACAAATAATTAACATATATCAGAATTAAATAATCGCAAAGAAACTTCATTTAACATATAATAAACTTAGATTGGTGAAAAATATTATTCATTTTCAACCATAATTAAGGGTTTTTGAATAAGAATAAATGAAATAATTAAAAAAAGTAATCTAGAATCATTTAACATTCCACTCACCATTGAATTTAACGAAAAGAAGATCAATAAATAGAATAACAAAGTATACAGGGAAGTTTTATCTCTATAATATCTGACCATCCTAATATAACTCAAATAAAATACGTACAAGAATAAAAATACTATAACAATAAATGTTGCTATACCATATTCACAAGCGACTTCTAAAAACAGATTGTGTGGATATTCTAATTCATCAGGAGTTAAATCATTTGGCCTCAACTGATTTGATACTACTCTCCAATTTCCTGAACCAACACCAAAAGGATAATTCTGAAGCATTACAAAAGAACTTGTTATTAGTCTGGCTCGTGCACTTGTAGATTGAAAACTTCCTCCTTTTTTAGAAATATTCATAAATACTCTGTCTAACTTGCCAAAATCTGATAACTTATTTTCTAATCCTGAGAAAGAAAAGATTGATATAATCAAAATAACTAACAAACTTGTTTTAATTATTACCTTATTAAAATTTAAAAATATATATACCATACCTGTAAGGAACAGAGATAATATAGGCCCTCTACTACCACTTGATAAAGCTAATATTAAAAACAATAATGCAATACCATACCTATATCTCTTTCTAATTGCTGTAGGTAATAATAGTAACGAAATAATACCAAACCCCATCCATCTAGCAAAAACAATAGGTCCTCCACCTAAAGTTGCTAACCTTCCATCAGGTCGATCAGAGAGAGATAATCCTATAGAAGAAAGTAATGCTAAAAAACAACTAACTAACAAAAGAACATATACTGTTCTTAAAACATCTTTTCGCTCATATTTCTCTAAAACAATAATTGATATAGGCACAATAATAAGTGAGAAATTAATAAAATTACCTAATCCAAAATCTGTTTTTCCAAAAATCATCCATAATATTGGATTAACAATTAGAACTAGTAAATAAAACAAATAAAACAAGAATTTACTCTTAGAAAAAGTAATCCTTTTAATAGAAAATAGAATAAAAATTACGCAAAGAAAATAAATACTACTAATTACTATCGGAAGATTAATATCAAACAATACAAGCCGTTCATCATAAACTCTACCTATTGCTAATAAAGCACATGCTGATAATATGAATACCCAAGGAATAAATTTACTTATCTTCATATATCAAATATTTTCGATATGAATATATAGATAAAACAACAGCAAAAAATGAAGAAGCATACATAACAATTAATGATTTCTCTCTAGAAATAAATGAAGGAAAAAATACTACACATGAGGAAAGCAATAATACTATCAGAAAGCTACTTGCTAATTTCAATCTTTCATGTTTAGTTTTCATAATTGACAAACTTAAAAATGGCTGAAACAATATAGTCGCAATAAATAACAATAGAAACCCAAAACTCAACTCATACAAATATATAGCTGTCTGTTGGACATCAGACAAACTAAATGCTCCTCTTAGATATATAAATTTGATAATATCAAAACTAAAGAAATACAATATTAAAACCATTACCGATCCTAAAAAAAATGATATTAATAATGAATAAATCATTAACCTTTTATCTCCCTTTAATGATATCTTTCTCAATAATATTGTACTCACATTAGTAATAACCGAAGTTAATAAAGCATTAAGAATAACTACTGCATACATAAAGAAAGTAATACTATTAGACCCATCTGATCCAGATACAAAACGAGAGGAAATAATTATAATATTTGCAAAATTACCTAATATTAAAGTCGGAAAATTAAAATCTGAATATTCAAGATTTACTTCTTGACCTATCCGCTCTTTCCTCATTGGAATCACAAAAGCTAGACTCATGCTAATTATTCCTAACATCCGACTAATCGCTAAACCAACAAAAGAAAACATACTCACAAGAGGATAAACCAAGAATGTAAATACTAAAGAATTAGTCACTGAAGCATAAGAATATCTCAGAAAGAAACCTCTTGCTTGCATAATTGTAAGAAATATAGTGTTGATAAAATTAAAAGAGATACAAAAACTTAATATAAAAGAAGCTAAAAAAAACAAACTATTATCTTCTATCCCAAGATAAAATATAACTCCTGTTTGAATAATCTGACTTATTATAAATAAATAAACTGAAGAAACCCCTGAAAATCTAAAGACCTCTTTCAATGATATCCTATCATGCTTATTATATAATTTTGTAAATTTTGGGAGTAAATTAGCCTTTAATGCATTGCCAGCTGTAATCTGAGAAAAAAAGTCAGCTACAACTCTTAAAAGTAAAAAATTTGCATACAAAATTGAAGATCCTAAAAAGAATGCGATAACTAATTCTCTAACTAACCCTAATATCTTCTGAAATATATTAGCAACGAAAAGGCTGAAGAAATCTTTAATTGACTGAGAAAAAAAAATATTTCTAAAGTCCATATTACTGTTCCTTTACCCCGATCTGTATATATTTAAACCCTTTACTTTCCACAAGCTCTTTTTTAAACTGATTTCTTCCGTCAATAAATATATTTCCTGACATTCTTTCTTTCATCAAACTAAAATCAGGACTTCTAAACTCTTTCCATTCTGTAACTAATATTAAAACATCTACTTGTTCTAGAACAGAATATTTATCTTGAAAATACTCTACTTCTATATCTTTAAGATAAAATTTAGCTTCATTTATAGCTTTTGGGTCATAAGCATTAACCTTACCTCCTGCTTGTACTATTGAGGTGATTAAATTAATAGAAGGAGCTTCTCGCATATCATCAGTTCCAGGTTTAAATGAGAGACCCCAAATAGCAATCTTCTTATTAGTTAAATCTTCTCCTAACTCTTTTATCAATTTAATAAATAAAACTTTTTTTTGTTGATTATTAACCTCTTCAACAGAAGAAATTAGCTTAGGATTATACCCATTATTTTTAGATATATTAATTAAAGCCTTAACATCCTTAGGAAAACAACTACCGCCATACCCACATCCAGGATAAATAAATTGATAACCTATTCTTTTATCACTACCTATACCTGTGCGAACCTGATTAATATCAGCTCCCACATGTTCACAAATATTAGCTATCTCATTAATAAATGATATCTTAGTAGCTAACATAGTATTAGCTGCATATTTTGTCATTTCAGCAGACCGAATATCCATAGATATAAATCTATCATGACTTAATGTAAATGGAGCATATAATCTTCTCATTAAATCAATTGCCTCTTCATTATCTGATCCTACTACAACCCTATCAGGATGCATAAAATCTTTAATTGCCGCTCCCTCTTTTAAGAATTCAGGATTAGACACAACTGAAAAAGTTAAATCAGATTCTCTATTATCTAGCGCCAACTGAATCTGTACTTTAACCTGGTCAGCCGTCCCAACAGGTACTGTTGATTTATTTACAACAACTAAGTGGCTCTGCATATGTTCTCCTATCGAAGATGCAACATTCAAAACATATTGCAAGTCTGCAGATCCATCATCCCCCATAGGTGTTCCTACAGCAATAAAAACCACGTCAACAAAAGATAATACTTCAACAAGGCTAGTAGTAAAATCTAATGATCCTTTAGCAAAATTATCTTTTACTAAATCAGATAGTCCAGGTTCATAAATAGGGATAATTCCAGATTTTAATTTTTTAATCTTTTCCTTATCTATATCTACACATATTGTAGAATTACCCATTTCAGAAAAACAAGCAGCAGCTACCAAGCCCACATAACCTGATCCTATTACACCTATCTTCATATTAAATAGATTCTCGTATTAAAGCAATAAATAGACCAAGAATAAAACTTAATAATATAGAAAGTGAAATCCATAACCAAATATCATTCTGAGGGATATTAACTTTTGAAAAACTCTGAACATATGAGAAAATCTTGGAAGTCTTAATATCGCGTAAAGTTGATTCTCTCTTTTGCGAAAGATAAATAATTTCATTAACAGCAGTATGACCAGTAACTTCAGTATTAATAAAATCT
>MDSW01020520.1_pt1 | contig 27256 bp, 29 predicted proteins | sample 811171 | NCBI WGS metagenome assembly MDSW01 (sample SAMN05326641, study PRJNA326480) | marine metagenome | isolation source: seawater | place: Atlantic Ocean: North West | collected 2012 | reverse complement strand
GCCTGACGATGGACGACGATCTCGTGACGTGCGTCGGGATCGACGACGAGTCCGAGGCGCGCGCGTTCCTCGAAGCCGCCGCGGCGCTCGGCGGCGTCGGCGTCGGCGTCGGCGGCGGCGAAGACGGCGCCGCGCGCGCGGCGGCGACGACGAGCGACGACGGCGTCATCGCGGCGACGCGGACGCGCGCGTCGCGGGAGGAGGACGGCCGCGGCGGCGCGCGAGACGGACGCCGCCATACCTAACAATGCGGAAAATAATCCCAGTCGCGCGCGCTCGTTCATCAGTCGTCAAAGCCGCGCCGCCCTCCCGCCTCCCCGATAACGCGTCCGCCGTTTCGACTTCCCTCCGTCACGTCTCTCGCCGCCTCCGTCCGCGACGACTTCGCGCGGCGCGGGAAGCACGTCGACCTCGACTCGACGACCATGCCGGTCTCCATGAGCGCCGGCGTCGCGACGCCGGAGCTCAGCGAAGAGAAGCTCGCGGCCGCGCGCAAGTGGCTCGAGGAGAATCGACACCACCTGGACCTGTACAACGACCCCGCGCTGCTGGGACCGAGCGCGAATTCGAATGCGAACGACGACGACGTCGCCGCGACGGCGAAGCGCGCGAAGAACGGCGAGAGTTACGACGACGTCTCCGACGACGACGACGAGGAGGAGGACGACGACGAGGAGAAAGCGACGGAGCGCATGAGGAAGGCGTTTCACGAGCGCACGCTGCGGGTGCGCGGCGACGCGCGACGCGATTCCAACTCCCGAACAAAAAACGTCCCTTCGTTTCGTTCGGAGATGATTTGAATTTCGCGGCGGCGCGCGCTTCCGACCCTTCATTCCTTCCTTCATTCCTTCATTCCTTCCTTCCATCCCTCCCTCATCGATCGACCGATCCCCCTAAACCCTAAACTCCACTTCGCAGGGCTGCGTGCGTCTGATGGATGCGTGGTTCAACAAAACCCCGACCGAGCGCGAGAAGGATGAGATCGAAAAGGTGAAAAACGTCCTCCGCAAGCAGCGGTGCGATCCGCCCATCGCGCCGGACGAACCCGCGCCGATGACTATTCGCCCGTACGACTGCGATCCGGGAGATCACCAGCACGACTACCAGTTCACGTTCAAGAACGCGCTGACGACGGTGTTCGACGTGAAGCGCGTCATGGCGAAGCGCGACAACGTCCCGAGGGAGGCGCTCGACGTCGTGTTGGGCGGCAAGGCGCGTTTCGAGACGACGCCTCCAGACTGATCCCCATACGACCCCGTCCGCGTGGTGAACGTCGATCCTTAAGGACTTCGCCCCCCTTCGCCATGACGCGCCCTCTTCGCTTCGTCGCGCTCTCGCGTCCAATCAAACGTCCACGTCATCACATACCTAACCAATCACATACCTTCCCGCCGCGTCGTCCGCCGATTACGTAAACCACCCGCAGAAGCTCGCGGACCGAGAGACGCTGCTGGAGTGCGGCGTGGGCGCCGGCTACATCGTGTACCTGAGAGTCGACCCCGCCAAGTTTCGGGAGATGGCGACGACCACGATGGAGCAATTCCCGGGCGGGGAGAGAGTGCCGATCACGAGGATGGTGCACAAGGACGGGACGTTCACGCTCGAGTGAGCGAGGTGGGAGGAGGAGGAGGAGGAGGAGGAGGCGAGGGAAGAACGAACGAACGTCGTCTGGCGCTATGACTACACGTATTCCTAATCCTATTCCCATGGTAAATACGTCGCCTTTCCTGAACAACCCACCCACCCACCGCGCGATAGACGCGTGCCCTCGTCTCGGCGATCGCTCCCGCTCTTCGCCGCGCGCTCAGTCCGCGTGGTCGTGGTGGTGGTGGTGGTCGTCGTCGTCGTCCGACCCCCCCTCCGCGGCCGCCGCGGCTCGCAACAGACTCTCCTTGTCGAGACCCAACGCCACCTTGGTCGAAAAGTCGTGCCTCAGAACGACCCTCGCGCACTCGATGAACAGACCGCTCTGCACGGCGAAGTACGTCAACGTCACCGCGTAGAAGAAGTTCGCGTTCGCGACGCGGTCGACGATCCAGAGCCGCCAGAATATCGGCGAGAGCAGAATAACGTAGAAAAAGCCGGCGACGACGGCGAACGCCGCGCCCGGATGGAACGCCGCCAATTCCTCCGAAAACAACGGCAGGAGCGACAGATACCTCGCCGCGTCCCCGAGCGTGGGGTACGGGTGCATTATGCATCCGAGACACGTCACGCCGAATATCGCGAACGTCGGACGGCTGTCGATGAACCGAATCGTCAACGGCGTCGCGAGAAACGCGGGAAAGAACGCGAACACGAACCGGTAAAACCCGACGAAGTGGTCGAACAGCTCCGAGAAGAAGTACCAGTGCGCGCCCAGGTTCGGCGCGAGGTCGTCCGGGACGAGCAAGTACACGTAGCACGCTCTGAACCAATCGTCGAACGACGCGTGGCCGCGAAGTATATCCGTGGACAGCCACGTCAGCGCGAAGAGCCACGTCGTCGTCCACGCGAAGAGTTTCGCCGTCGCCGTCGCCGGGGAGTGTCCCGAGACCTCCGCCGCGCTCCGCCGCGCGATCTCCCGCCCGCGCATCCCGCCGTCCACCCCCGGCCGGTGCCCCTCCGCGCCGCCCTTCGCGATTGCGCTCGCCGTCGGCGCGAAGAGCATCGCGAGCGGGGCGATCCCTCCGAGGTACGCGCTCGTCGCGAGCCCGAACCCGGCCACGTGCGAATTCCCGCAGCTGGCGCCTGAGGGTCGTTCCGTCGTGCGAAGCGACGACGTCGGGGTGGAGTCGAAAGGCGTCAGGGGTGGAGTTGAAAGGCGTCATAGGGTCGGGGATTGAAAGCGAGGGGTGATGGGCGGAGAGAAACGCCCGCCGGGAGATAAAGTCCTTAAGGAACGGCGTCCACCACGCGAACGGGGTCGTATGGGAGCCAGTGTGAATGCGAACGCACCGAAGATGAGAAACGCGAGCGCGGCTGTCCGAAGGCCCGCGCACGAGCACGCGACGCACGACGCGATCGCGAGCGGGTTCGCGAGCGAGAGCGCAGCGACCGTCCACGGCGTCGACGCGACGCGCCTCGACGCCTCGCGCTTCGCCGCCGCGGACGCGCCGGGCCCGCCCGCGGAGCCTGCGCGCGACCAGACGATCCGGCGCGCTTCGATCCGTCGAGACGCGAAGAAGAGCGCGAACGCGGCGAGGACGTCGAAGACGACGAACGGCGCCACCGCGCGCGTTCCGATCGTCGGCGCGCTCGCGATGCGCGGCGCGAGCGCGGCGAGGAGCAGCGGCGGCGCGTGCAGCGCGCTCCCGGCGTACGGGGACTGCCCGAGGCGGCGCAGCGCGTCGCCCTCGCGCAGGCGCGTCGCGGCGTCCACCGCGCTGGAAAGCTCTGGACGCGCGTGAAGGATCTCGCCCCATCCGCGCGCGGCGAGGACGAAGCGGAGGAGGACGGACGCGAGAGCGATCGCGGCGGCGACGCGGGGGGAGAGAGGCATCGCGCGGACGACGGACGTCGTCGTCGTCGACGACGACGACGACCGCGCCGAAGCGGGGAGTGGCGGTGGTCGCGACGAGATGGCGTGTCATGTTTGCTGATGCTGAGCAGTTGTTACTGTACAGCTGTCATCACGAAACGCAAATTCAATCATCACTTCTCTTCGGCGGCGGCGGCGGCGGCGACGACCCACGCGCCGACGACGTCCGCATCGCGCGCCAACCGCGCGCTCTTCGCGCGCACCGCCTCCGCGGCCTGCGTCACCGTCCGCTCCGCGCCGTCGATCTTCTTCGGGAGGTAAAACGCCTCGATCGCCGCCGCGTCCTCCTCTGAGGGCCATTCCATACGAGGGAATGTCGGGGTGGAGTTCATAGGCGTCAGTTGGAGTTGAAAGGCATCGAGCTCGGGGATTGAACGCGAGGGACCCTGGGCGGAGAGAGACGACGGCAAAAGTCCTTAAGGATCGGCGTTCACCACGCCAACAGGGTCGTATGGGGACCAGTGTATAGAACGCGCCTGACGCGAGACCCCCGCAGCTCGCGCCTATGACGCGCGTCAGCCCGCTGCTCACGCCGCCGCCGCCGAACTTCGCGTCGACGGCGTCCCAGTTGGCGCGCACCCAGTCCCACGTGACTCTGCGACCGGCGCGCGTGCCCGCGGAGGCGCCGATGATGGCCGCGCCGTCTTGTTTACGCACCGCGTCCGTCATGTTAAACTCGAGGACGCGCGATATCAACGCGGGATCCTTCGACGCGCCCATCGCGCCGAGAAGAAGCGACTCCTCCAGAGAGCTCTCCGCCTCCTTATACAGCCGTTTAAGCTCGTCGAGCTCTCTCTCGCCGCCGTGGCGCAGCGCGGACGCGAACACCGCGCCCTTGATGTCCGCGGGGATCGCCTCTCTGTCGCCGCCGACGTACGCGTCGAACAGCTCGCGCGCCGCCGCGACCGAAGCCGGGTGCTCGTACGCCAGCGCGCGAGACACCGCGAGCTGCCGCAGCATCGACGTCTGGTACCCCCCCGGCGCGGTCGCCTCGCCGCCGGGGGCGACCCATCCGAGCTTGGCCACCAACGGCGCGAACAGCGACGCGCCGTACGCGCGGAGGGCGTCGCACACGTCGTCGGGCTGCTCGAAGAACGCGGAGGTTATCCCGCCGAGCCCGCTCGCGATCTCGTTCCTGTCGGGGTGGAGTTGAAAGGCGTCCTAAGCGGAGTTGAAAGGCGTCGAGGACGGGGATTGAAAGCGAGGGACCCTGGGCGGAGAGAGACGACGGGAAAAGTCCTTAAGGATCGGCGTTCACCACGCCGACGCGGTCGTATGGGGACCAGTGTGAGGACGCACCACACGACGTACGACTCCTCCCCGGCGTCCGCGTACGCGCGCGCGAGCTCGAGCGCGGCGGTCGTCTTCGCGTACCCCGCGGCGCCGCACGCGAACGCGTCGGAGACGAGGCCGACGCGGTCCACCTCGGACATCCCGGGCAGCGCGCGCATGAGCCTCGCGCGCGCGTTTTCGTCGTACACGACGCGGTAAAAACCGCTCTGTCCGACGTTTAGCTTGAGCGGCTTCTCGCGGTCGGCGGCGGCGACGTCGAACGCGCCGGTCGCGGCGTCGAGAACGCCCGGGACGGTCGCGAACCCCTCCGCGCGGAGCGGGACCTTCCACGTCGCGCCGCTCTCTTCCGGCGTGAGCGAGTCCGGCCCGGAGGCGAGGTACCGACGCTGCGAGACGACGACCGAGGACCCGTCGTCTTTGGACGCGACGGAGAGAATGGGATAGCCCGTCTGCGACGTCCAGCACTCCATCAGTCCTCTGACGTCCTCGCCCGACGCCTCGGACAGCGCCGCCCACAGGTCCGTCGTCCCCGCGTTCGCGTACTGGTGCCGCGCGACGTATATTCGCATCCCGGCGCGGAACGTTTCCTCCCCGAGATGCGATTCGAGCATGCGAATGACGCACGAGCCTTTACTGTAAGAGATGGCGTCGAAGATCTCGTTCACCTGCGACGCGGACTCGATCGGCACCTCCACCGGATGCGACGATCGGAGCGAGTCCAGCCCGAGCCCCATGCCTTGCTCGTTGCACAGGAACTGCGACCAGACCTTCCACTCCGGGTAGAGGTGGTCCATCGCGCGCCAGCCGACCCACGTCGCGAACCCCTCGTTCAGCCACAACTGCGACCACCACTGCATCGTGACGAGGTTACCGAACCACTGATGCGCGAGCTCGTGGCCGACGACGTACCCGATCCTCTGTTTCGCGTTGATCGGGGTCTTGCCCTCCTCGAACAGCATCAGCGACGCGCGGTAGACGACGAGCCCCCAGTTCTCCATCGCGCCCGCGCTGAAGTCCGGCACGGCGACCATGTCCATCTTCGGGAGCGGGTACGCGTTGTCAAAGTATTCGCCGAAAAATGAAAGCGATCCGACGGCGGTGTCCAACGCGAACCTGTCGGGGTGGAGTTGAAAGGCGTCAGTTGGAGTTGAACGTTGAAAGACAACGCGGGCGGGGATTGAAACTGAGGTGTGGGCGGTGAGAGACGACGGGAAAAGTCCTTAAGGAATGGCGTTCACCACGCCGACGGGGTCGTATGGGGACCAGTGTAAGGAGAACGAACCGCCCTTGCTCGGACTTTCCGACCGGGGTCCAGCACCGGACGACGACACCCTCCGGGGTCGTGGCCTCGATGTGGTCGAATTCGCCGACGCAGAACGCGAGGAGGTACGTAGACATCACCGGCGTCGTCTCGAACGTCACGGTCTTCGTCTTAGGGCCATTCCATACAAAACAAGTTCATCGGTCAGTTGAAAAGGGACGCGATCAAATGTTGAAACCGGGCGATGGGTGAAACACTTTTGTATAGAACGCACCTTAGCCTCCGCGTCCCTCGTCACGCTTTTCTCCGGCATGTTCGACAACGCGACGCGATCGTCCGCGACCGTGAGCGTCATCCCGAACGTCGCCTTCAGCGACGGCTCGTCCCAACACGGGAAGCACCGTCGCGCGTCCGTGGGCTCGAACTGCGTCACCGCGAGATGCCGCGTCTCGCCGCTCCCGTCCGGCGCCGGATACGCGCTGCGGTAAAACCCGGCGAGCTTAGGGTCGTTCCATACAAAGCGATGTCGGGGTGGAGTTCATAGGCGTCAGTTGGAGTTGAAAGGCGTCGAGGTCGATGATTGAAAGCGAGGGGTGGGCGGAGAGATGCGCCGGCAAAAGTCCTTAAGGATCGGCGTTCACCACGCCAACGCGGTCGTATGGGAACCAGTGTATAGAACACGCCTTATCGTTGAGCTCGCCCGAGAACGCGAGCGTCAGCGTGATCTCGGACCCGACGTCCGACGCGAGCAGAGGCTTCGAGAGCGCGACCGTCGCGGTCTCTTGCTTCTCGTCGCCGTATAAGATGTCCGGGCCGCCCGGGTTGGTGCGCTCCGCGCCGCTCGCGTCGACGACGACGCCCGACGAGATCTTCAGGTCCTTCGCGTGGAACGTGACGGCCGCGCACGGCTCGCGCACCGTCAGCTTCACGGTCACGACGCCGTCGTACTGAAACGTCTCGAGGTTGGGCGTTAGCGCGAGGTCGTAGTGCGACGGCGTCACCGCGGTCGGTAAGAGCTGCTTGTCCCCGCACATCACGAGGCCTTGGCACTTGCTGCACTCGCACCGGACGTAGGCGATGGTACGTCCGCCCTCGAGCGTGATGAGCGGCGCGCGCTTCGCCTCCGCGTCCGCGACGGAGCGGCAGACGACGTCGTCGGAGGCGGAGGCCTGAGGCTCGGAGGATGTCTTCGGCGCGGGCGCCATGATCGATTTTCTTCGCGAGATGGACGACGACGACGACGACGACGACGACGACGACGACGGCGGCGAAGAGCGAGGCGCCCGGCGGACGGCAGATCGCGCGACGATCGATCGGCGACTTTGATGAAGAGAGGTCGCGAACGAAGCGACGGGGACTGCTCGGGTCGCGACGCCGCGCATCGAGAGCGCGCGAGTGGGAGCGGAGAGCGAGCGCGAAGAAGCGATCGCTGGGAGAGCGGCGGGCGGCGTGCGGGGGGGGCGCGCGCGTCGACGGAAGTGTCGTTTCGAAGAAGTGCCCACTTATCCAGAGACGGGACGTGTACGTGTCGCGCTGTGCACGAGGAACCTGCAAATGAGGAAGGAACCGAACGAGCCCGTCGGCATCCGTCTACGCGAGGAGAATAAAACGCTCACGAATCGTGCGTTTTCATTGGACACATACATATGTACACGACGCGCGAGGAACGCCCTCCCTCACTTCAAGTTCTTCCCGTCGATCGGCCCGAGCGCCCCCCACGTTTCGCCGTCGTACCCGTTCTTCCCTTCCCTCGGCGGCTTCAGGTAGTTGCTCTTCGGATGCCCCAACCCGAGCCACTCGTACTCCTCGCGCGTGTGCGCGCCCGGCACGTGCGCGCCGTCAAACTTCGCGGATTCGAGCTCCCACTTGTTCCTCGGCCCGTCGATCGTCTCGTGCGTCTCGAGCTCGTCGCCGTACAGCGCGTCCACGCGGAACGGGCCAATCTGTTCGCGTTCCCTCGGCGCCGGCTCGGGCGGCGGCTGCGGCCGATCCGGCATCACGAATCGATCCACGAGCGGCTCGCCCGTGATGGTGTTGTACTCCACCGAGCTCTTCAGATGCCGCTGCAAAAACTCCCTTCGCAGCGCGCTCTTGTACTTGACGTGCTCGTCCTCGTACCGAAGCATCTGGCCGCCGTACGAGTCGCGGTACTGCAGCGTGATCGGGTCGTATTCCACCTTGGGGTCGTTCCATACGAGCGAACGTCGGGGTGGAGTTGAAAGGCGTCAGTTGGAGTTGAAAGGCGTCGCGGTCGGGGATCGAAACCGAGGGGTGGGAGGAGAGAGACGCCGGGAAAAGTCCTTAAGGATCGGCGTTCACCACGCGAACGCGGTCGTATGGGAACCAGTGTGCAGAACGCACCTTGGACTTGTTGTTGTTGGAGATGGGCTCCTCCTTGAGGTCCTCCGCGCGTTGGTCAAAGTACGCGTCTTGCTGGTGCACCTTGCCCCACCGCGCAGTCTCCTTCTCGTACGTCGCCATCCGTTTCCGCTCGAAGAATTCCTGGTGGTCGAGAGCGGAGCGGGGGATTCGCGCGGGGAGGGTCAGAGAGGGAACGGAGAGAGGGAACGGAGAGAGGGAACGGAGAGAGGACGAGCGAGCGAAAGAACGCCGCGCGAGACACAGCTGTGTTCCCAAAACGGCACGAGAATCGCGATTCGATCGACCGATCGGATCGCTCGAGACTAAATGCTCATAGGATCGACCTCGAGGAACGCGCGCGGAGACGACGACGACGCACCTCTTTCTCGAGTATCTTCCGCTGCCGGTGCTCGAACTCCTCCGCGGCGGCGTTCGTGCCGAACCGCTCCGCCTCGCTGATGAACGCGGCGGCTTTCTTCATCGGCACGATCGGATTCGTGTACATGTCCTCCGGGTCGTATCGGTAGTGTCCGCCGCGGCGGTTCCCGAGGCGCAAGCGCTCGAGCGCGTCTTTATCGTTCATCGCCATTCGCTCCTCGCGCGATCGCGCGGGGGCGTTGAAGAACTCAGCCGCGGGGGGTTCCGGAAGGGCGCTCATGGTGGGCGCTTTCGGCGATTCTCGTTCGCGCCTTTCTTTTTTCCCCCGTCCTCGCGCGCGCGCTCCTGCCGCGACGACGACGACGCGAGTCGACGACGGTTCGCGCGCGCTGGCGTATCGCGACGGGCGCGGGCGCGGGCGACGATGCCGCGGGCGTTTCGCGCGCGGGTTCGGTCGTGCGGCGACGCGCGCGGCGGTCGATGACGCGCGGAGTCGCGGGGGGGGCGGGGGGAACCGAAGCGCAGTCGTCTGAAGTCAACTCCTGCGTGGTCGCGGTCGGCCGCGGCGGCTCGAAGTTGATCGGGCGGCGTAGGTTCAACGGGGTGAAAAACGTCGCTGACCGACCCACGTCCTGCGTTTTCAAAGGCGGACGATCGCGCGCGCCGATCGAAAGCGCGCGGCGCGCGAGGTGCGCGACGCCTCATCACGAGCAACGGAGAACGCGGCACGTCACCGGAGCCACTACTTGTCGCTCTCGTGGTCGCGTCGTTCCGCGCGCCATCTTCACTCATTGGTCGCCGCGCCGGTACCGCGACGACACCACCGAGAACGATGACGATGACGATGACGCGCGCCGTCGCCGGGCTCGCGCCGCGGCGCGACGCCGCGCTGCCGCCGTCGTCCGCGCGTCGACGCGCCGCCGCCGGCGTCGTGCGCGCGACGGTCCGCGCGAAGAAGAGGACGACATCGAAATCTCGTCGCGTCGTCTCCACGACGACGCGCGCGCGGATGGGCGGAGGCGGCATCGCGGAAGTCGCCGGCAACGCCGCGATCGCGGTCGTCGAAGTCTCCAAAGCCGTCCGCATGCGCGGCGTCGACGCGCCGACGGTCGAGAAGTCGTACGTCAGCAAGGGCAGAGGCGCCGGCGCCGGCGACGACGCCTCCGCCGACGGCCCCGCGGCGGTGGACGCCGAAGGCCTCCCGCTCGTGTACGACGCCGCGGCGATCCAGGCGTTCTGGGCGAAGCAAGGCGGCGCGCTGCAGCGACGCTGGGGCGAGTTCCTCTCCCTCTCCGTGCCGTTCCTCACGCGCGTCGCGACGCTCTCCATCACCGGCGGCGCGGCTGAGCTCAGCAAGAACGAAGCGTCGCTCGCGAGAGACGCGCGCGTCATCATCGAAAAACTCGGGCCCACGTACATCAAAGCCGGACAGATGATGTCCGTGCGACCGGACGTCCTGCCGCAGGCGGCGCTGGACGAGCTCGCGATCCTTCAGGACGCGGTCAAGCCGTTCGCGACGACGACCGCGATCGAGACGATCGAGGCGGAGCTGGGGGGGGCGCTGGGGGAGTTTTTCGACGAGATCTCCGAGGCGCCCGTCGCCGCCGCGTCGCTCGCGCAGGTGTACCGCGCCAAGGTGCGTTCTATACACTGGTTCCCATACGACCGCGTCGGCGTGGTGAACGCCGATCCTTAAGGACTTTTCCCGTCGTCTCTCTGCGCCCACACCTCGCTCACAATCCCCGTCCTCGGCGCCTTTCAACTCCGCTTCTGACGCCTGTGAACTCCACCCCGACATCGCTTTGTATGGAATGGCCCTAAGCTCGCGGGCACGGACACGTACGTCGCCGTCAAGGTCCAACGACCGGAGATTCTCTCCACGGTGAGCAAGGACCTGTACGTGCTGCGCCGCGCCGCGGAGGTGTACCAAGGCCTCATCGAACGCTTCGCGCCGCAACAGCGCACGGATTACGTCGCGCTCCTCAACGAGTGGGCGGTGGGCTTCTACACTGAGGCGCGTTCTATACACACTGGTTCCCATACGACCGCGTTCGCGTGGTGAACGCCGTTTCTTAAGGACTTTGCCCGTCGTCTCTCTCCGCCCACCACCCCTCGCTTTCAATCCCGACGCGCCTCGACGCCATTCAACTCCGCTTCTGACGCCTTTCAACTCCATCACCCCGACGTCGCTTTGAATGGACCGTCGCCTCGACCCTCAGTTGGACTTTCTCAACGAGGCGGATAACCAACAGCGCCTGCGCGACCTCATTGCGGCGGAGAAGGTGCAGGGCGTGTACGTCCCCGAGGTCTACCACGAGATGTGCACGCGCCGGGTGCTCGTGTCCGAGTGGATCGACGGGACGAAGCTGAGCGACTGCCCGAAGGATGAGATTCGCGAGCTCATCGGCGTCGGACAAGAGTGTTTCCTCGTGCAGCTGCTTCAGGTTGGTTTCTTTCACAGCGACCCGCACCCGGGGAATTTGATGAAGATGGTGTCGAGGGAGGACCCGAGCAAAAACACGCTCGTGATCTTAGACTTTGGCTTGATGGCGTCGATCGAGCAGAGCGACATGGACACGATGGTGTCGTCGATCATCCACCTCGCGAACAAGGATTACCCCGCGCTCGTGGACGACTTCATCGACTTGAAAATCTTACCTGACGACTGCGACCGCGCCAAGGTGATTCCGCTGATGGACAAAGCGCTGTCGCCGTACGTGAAAGGCGGCGGCGCGAAGAAGTACGAGGCGGAGTTAAAAAAGATGTACGACATGGACGGCTCGCTGCAGTCCACCGCGGGCGGGTTCCAGGCGATGACGCAGGACCTCCTCACGGTGTTGAACGACATTCCGTTCTCCATCCCTCCGTATTTCGCCCTCCTCGGCCGCGCCGTCGTCACCCTAGAAGGCATCGCGCTCATCGGGAACCCGGACTACAGGCTCGTCATGGAAGCCTACCCTTTCGTCGCGCGAAAGCTCCTCCGCGAAGATCGACCCGCCGCGCAGCGCGCGCTCCAGGAGGTGCTCTACGCCTCCACCGTCGGCGGCGGGAACATCCTCCAAGGACAGCGCCTCGCCGTGATGCTCAACAGCGCGATGGGCGTCGTCGCGAGAGACCAGAGCGAGGGCGCGTTCGTGGACCTCGACACGATCCCGGAGGACTCCATCTCGCTCGAGACGGGGGTGCGATACCTCCTCTCCGAACGCGCGGAGTCGCTGCGGAAGGTGTTGGAGCGCGAGGCGATCGGCGCCGCGGACGTCTTGTTGCGGCAGGGTGCGCGGAAGTCCGGGGGGCGGATCATCGCCGCGTTGCCGCAGCCGCCGTCGCTGCCGTTCGATCTGCCGTTCGTCGGGAAGCTGCCGAAACCTGAGGACCTCCCCGGGCCGATTTTGGTTCCGAGGAGCGCCGCGTCGGGGCTGCCGCCGACGCCGGCGCTCGCGAGCCCGAACGAAGTCCTCGACGCGATCGCGCCGAGGCTCACGCGAGAGGAGGAGCTCTTCGCGATCTCGCTGACGGACCTCGCGCGCGGGAGCCTCGGCGACGACGCCGCGGTCGTCCTCTCGGGGGACGCGCTGCTGGAGCCAGAGGCGGTCGCGTCGCTTCTTCTCGGGGTGTTGGCGACCGGACGCACGCCCGTCGGGGATTCGCCGCAACTCGCCGCGTTGGCGAAGAGCGTCCGGGAGCGACTGCTTCCCGCCGCGAACGCCGCAGACGCGGACGCTGACGTGGCAAACGCGGCTAGCGGCGCGAACGACGGGTTCGAGGAGCTCTCCGCCGCGGTGCGAGATCTCACGCCGGAGGAGAGCGCGGTGTTGAGCGCGACCGCGCAGAGCGTCGCGGACGCGCTGTGGGCAAAGCTCGTGGCGAGGATGGAAGAGGGGTTACTGTCGCCGGAGCAACGGGGCGCGGGCGCGAGCGGTCGGTCGACGACGGTCGAAGGCGGCGGGGGCGGCGTCGCGGCGAACGCGGCGAACGGGTCGACGATCGGGGGGGGCGTCGAGGTCGCGGGCGAGGCGGTGAAGACCCCTCTTGAGCCGGTCGTCGCGATGGCGCGGTGACGAGAGACCGGTTCGAGAGACCGGTTCGAGAGACCGGTTCTCTCACGGCCGGGAAGTACTGTACTTCCGGAAGTGCTTCTTTGTACTCGTACCTGTAACGCTCGCGCTTGAATTAATAATGCAATTCCATTCATCGTTCACGAAGGCGCCGCGCCGCGCCGCTCCGCTCGCCGCGTGTACTCCACTCCGCGCGTCGCCGCTACCGCACCGCGCCGACCGCGTATCGGTACGCCGCGGACCGGAACACATCCGCGTGCGCGCGCACGCTCGCGTCCGGCGGGCGCGAGTACCCCCCCCCCATCGTCACCACCAGCGGCACGTGCGCGCTTCTCTCTCCTGTTCGCTTTTCCTCTCCTCCTCCGCGCGCTTTTCCTCTTCTCAAGCACGCGTCGTAGACGAGATGGTTTCGTCGCAGGAGCCCCTCTCGCGACATCCCCAGCCGCCCGAACGCGTCGTCCCTCAGCGCGTCCACGCCAGCCTGAGGGTCGAGGGTACGCGCGAGCGAACGTCGGGGCGGAGTCGTGAGGCGTCGCGGCGCGTCGGGATATATATAACGCGAGGGGCGGGCGGGCGAGAGAAACGCAAACGCAAACGCACGCCGGGAAATGAAAGTCCTTAAGGATCGGCGTGCACCGCGCGAACGGGGTCGTCGTGCGGGGACCAGTGTGAAGAGAACGAACGCACCTGAAAGAACACGAGCTGCGGGTCGTACGTCTCGAACAGAAACGGTATCCACTCCTCGAAGACTTTCGCGCACTGGTCGTCGGACGCGTCGTCGGGGAGCTCCACGTCGTGCGTGGATCTCATCTTCGTCTTCCAAGGGTAGTTCTTCTCGCCGTGCGCGCTGAAGGTCACGACGCGCGGGTCGTCCTCGAAGATCTTCGCCGTGCCGTTCCCTTGGTGCACGTCCAGGTCCACGATCAGTATCGGCGTCTTCGATCTCGCGCTGAACAGGTGGTCGTACTCTCTCAGCGCCATCGTCGCCGCGACGGCGATGTCGTTGAAGACGCAAAACCCCTCCCCGGCGTCCGCGAACGCGTGGTGCGTGCCCCCCGCGATCTGCGCCGCGCATCGGTGCGCCGTGTTCGGCGCCAACACGTCGCGCGTCGCCGCGACGGTGCCGCCCGTGGACGCGAGCGAGCGCGTGACGCTCGACGGATGCATCGGGAAGCCGATCGCGCGCGTCTCCTTCTCGGTGAGCTCGCAACGCAGCACGCGATAGACGTAGCCAGATTCGTGGACGGCGAGGACGTCGGCCAGGTCGACTTTCTGTCGGTCGTCGCGCGGGGCGCGGGGTCGCGTGGGGGGGGGCGGGGGTCAGGGTCGTCGCGGGCGGTCGGGTCGGCGCCGTGGAGAGACGACGACGACGACGACGACGACGACGACGACGACGACGACGACGACGCGAAGCGATCACGCGCCGGGGACGGCAACAGCTCCAGCTTCCCCGCGAGGCTCGCGTCCGCTTCCAGCAGCAGCCGCGTCGCCTTGTACTTCTCCATCGGGAACCGGTGGTTGTCCGGGAGGATGACTTCCGCCCAGTCCGCGTAGTACGTCCGCAGCGGCGGCGGCGGCGACGATGACGACGACGACGACGCGGTCGCGGACGTCGACGCGGCCGCGACGTTTTCGCCCGTCGTCGCGCATCGGATCCCTCCTCCTCCTCCTTCCCTCCGCGCGCGCTGCGCGACGCGCCGCGCGACGCCGTGATGCGCGCGGTGACGAACGAGCGACGCGAAGAGCGCGACGCTCAGCCCCGCCGCGCGCATGGTGACGCGAGCGCGCCGCGGCGTGTGACGACGTCGAGCGAGCGAAGGTGATCCTTCAGTAGTTTTTTTCTTCGTGTCGGAGTTTTCGAGAGATACCTGTAGGAGCGTGCGTGGGATCAGATAATACTGTAAACGTGCAACACAGCCTACGCCTCCGCGCCCCCGGGGCCCGCGCCGGGCCCCGACCCGGTGTCCGGGTTGTCCTCGATCCCCATCAGCTTCACCGCGAACTGCAAGTCCGACCCCGCGAACGGATGGTTCGCGTCCAAGACGACGAACCCTCTCTCCTCGTCCAGCTCGCGAATCACCGCGGCGTTTCCGTTGGACAGCGCCACCTGGAGCGTCGGACGCGAGGTGGAGGACAACGATTGGTTAGCATTCGATGACGTGTACACAGTATTCGGTGACGTGGAAGAACGCGCGGTCGCGAGGCGCATCAGACGCGCGGGAGGGAGGGAGTCGGTCGGCACAGCTCGCGCACCGTCGCGCCCGGATGCAGCCCTCCCTTCCCCGGCTGGTCCAGCTCCTCACGCAGTCGCGCCACCTCCGGGTGACTCGTCGGCACCTTAAACAGTAAATTCGGGTCGTACTCGCCCCCGGACGCGCTCACGAGCGCCTGGTCGCCGACGACCATCCCTCGGACAGCCTTATCGAACGCGAGAAACAGCGGATTTCCCATCGCGCCCGACGCGCCGATCTCGAACGTGATCGGATCTTCCATGTCCTCCATAGCCTGCAAGAGCTCCCCGTCCTCGGTCTGCGCGGAGAAGACGATGGAGACGAGGTCACCCTCCTCGGGCTTGCGCCCGTCCGCGGCGTCGTCCTCCGTCGGGAGCTTCGAGACCGCCATCGTCGTCGTGAACCCCTTGACTTTCTGGCGGACGTTCTGAAGCATAGGCGCCTCGAACGTCTCCGCGTCTCGCGGATCGGACGACGACGACGACGACGACGACGACGACGACGACTCGGACGCCGCCGCCGCGGAGACGCGGCGCGGCGTCGTCGTCGTCGCGGAGCGGAGGACGCGGCGCGCGGACGCGGCGGCGGCGGTGCGGGGGACGCGCCGCGCGCCGAGCGCGGCGGCGGCGCGGGGGGCGCCGAGCGAGGCGGCGGCGGCGGGCGACATGCCGGCGCGCGGATCGAAGTGTCGCGCCGGCGCTCGACGCGACGCGTCATCCAGAAAAAGAAAAGGATTCTTTTGTCGATCGAGCCAGACATCACACCGGCCAGCGCGCGCGCTCGCGAGATGGCGTCGTCCCCCCCGCGCTCCGTGCTTCGCCCCATCGTCGACGCGCTCCCCGGCGTGGTCTCCCCCGACGGCGTCGTCCAGACGACGCCGTTCCTCGCCGCGTGCGCGCTCGTCCTCCCGGTGTTGGAAGCGCTCGGCGCCGCGTTCGCGCCCGCGCGTTCGGACGTCCGCGGGAACGTCGATCGCCTGCGGAAGCGCGCGGACGCGCACGTCGCGCTCTTCGATATCGCGCTCGAGGAGAAGGCGAAGGGGACGCACGCGTCGAACAGTGGGTGCTGCAAGGGGTTGCTCTGGCTGAAGCGCTTCCTGGTGCGTCAGTCAGAACCTCCGGCGCCGTCGTCGCGTCCGACGCGGACGCCTCCTCTCGCGTTTCGAATCGAGGATCGATCGGATCTCTCCAGTCGTCGTCGCTCGCTCACCGCCCGCCCGCCGCCGCTCTCGTTCCCACACAACGCGCAGGAGTTCACGGTCGCGCTGTTGACGGAGCTGACGACGCCGCCGAGGACGAAGCCGGTGAAGGACGCCGCGAGCGCGGCGTACGCGCGAACGCTGAAGCCGTTCCACGGGTTCGTGAGCGGCGCGGCGTTCGCGGTCATCATGAACTTTCCGCCGACGCGCGACAAGTTCGTCGCCGCGCTCGGGGGCAAAAACGGCGGGAAAACAGGGGACGGGGACGGGGACGGGGACGCCGCGGCGTCGCGGACGTACGAAGAGATGCGCGAGGTCGTGGACGGGCTGTCCCCGATATTGGAGAAGATACACGCGTTTCTCGTCGCGGAGGGGCTCGACGACCCGACCAAGGTCTGACTGACGGCGCGCGTCGTAGTCGTAGTCGTAGTCGTAGCGAGCGGCGACGTGCGCGTCGCGTCGCGTCGCGTCGCGTCGTGTCGTATCTTTCGTTCTATTGTAACGGCCGTCGCGCGTCGGTTACGTCGTCGGCGCGCGCGGGAACGAAGCGAAGCGGCGCGGACCGGCGCCGGCGGCTTCGCGTCGCTCCGCCGAACCTTCCCCCCCTCCACAGGTCTTCTCCTCTCTTCTCTGAGCCCTCTCGTCGGTCGTCACCCCGAGTTATCCCTCGTCGCGAGATTCCGCAAGTCCGGCACGGACATCGCCGCGGTGAGCCCGCCGTTCCGTCGCAACCCCGTCGTCCGCGCGAGCGTCCCGGGCGCGGTCCCCTGCGACGCGCTTCCCTCGCCCGAGACTTGGTCCTCGTCAACCGCGTCCAACCCGGAGAGCGACTCGACGCGTTTGAACCCGCCGCCGCCGCCGCCGCCGTCCTCGTCGTCGCTCGCGGCCATGTCCACGAGCGCGCCGAGATCCGGCGTGCTCCCCACCTTCACGAACTTCCCCTTCACCCTCGGTCGATTGTCCGCACACACCTTCCGCGACTGATACCGAATCGTCTTGTTGAAGTTTCGATTCTTCCGCTTCTCCTTCCATCGCCGCAGGCGCTCCAGACGCGACGGCGGCTTGTTCCCGCCGCCGTGCGGGAGATGCAGCACCGGCAGCGGGCCCATGCCGCCGGGACCGGGGAAGTAGAGCATCCCGTTCGGTCCCTGTACGGGGGCCCCGGGACCGCCCCCGCCGGGACCGCCGGACCCCGGACCACCCGGCGGCGCGCCGTGCGCCCCCGCGGGCATCCCGTGCCGCGCGTCGTACGCGAACGGCCCTCCGGGCCCTCCCGGCCCGCCGACGTAGGGGCCGCCACCTCCCGGTCCACCGGGACCCACGCCGCCGCCGCCGGGCTCCATCTTGACCGCGTGACCGCCGGGACCGCCGGGACCGCCGGGACCGCCCGCCATCATCCCGGCTGTCCCGGGCTCCATCTTGACGCCGCCCGGGGCGCGTCCCATGCCGCTGTTCCGCATCGCCTGCTGCATCGCCTGCGCCTGCGCCTGCGCCTGCGCCTGCGCCTGCGCCTGCGCGAACGCCGCTTGCTGCGACTTCGCCAGACCGCCCGATGAACCTCCGCCTAATCCGCTTGGGTCGTCGCCCAAGGAGCCGGCGGCGCCCCAGCCGCCGTACGGCGCGTCGTTGGCGTCGTCCGCGATGGGACCCAGGAGGTCGTCCATGTTTCCCATCGTCCCCGCGCGCTCTAGAAGCGCGTAATCCTCGAGGGAGAGGGAGAAGCCGCCGCCCACCGCGCCGGAGCCGCCCGTGGCGTCGTCGTCGTCGTGGTTGACCGGCACGTGGCCACCGATCCCCGCGCCGGAGTTGTTGGTGCTGCCGTCGCCGCCGCCGCCGCCTGTACCGCCGCGACCGCCGCCGTCCCACGCTCCGCCCAAGCCGCCCCCTCCGCCGCCGCCCTCGCCGAAAGTATCGCTCACGCCCCACCCCATGCTCCCGCCGCCGCCCTCGCCGCGGTCGTTGAGCAGGTCCACGAACAGCGCGTCGTCGTTCGACGCGTTCCCGGGCTCGCCGCCATTCCCGCCGCTCGCGGTGGCCGTGCTCGAGGGGCTCGGGCCGGGTTCGGTGAATGGGCCGACCGGCCGTCGTTCGTGCGCGCTCGCGACCGCGTTCGCGCTGTGAATCGTCGCGTCGCACTCCGCGCAGAGGTACGCCTGCGGGCGAGGAGGAGGACGCGCGAGGGAGGGGAGCTCGGGGTCGGTCGTCGTCGACGCGCGCGGCGCGACGCCGGGCGAGAGGGGGGCGGGGGTGCCGGGAAAATCTCTGCCGGCACGCGAGCGAACGAACGAATTATTCCCGCGTCGTCCGAGGACCCGCCGGCCGGCGAGACGCGCCGCGCGCGCGACGACGACGCGCGACCCTCGCGCGCGCGAAGAAGAAGAAGAAGATGAAGAAGAAGAAGTGAGCGACGAAGCGAGGATTAACGCGCCTTATCGTGCTCGCAGTACACCGTCGCGTGCGCGGGCTCGCCCTTGCACGTCTCGCACAGTCGCACGCGCTGATGTTTCCACGTGAGCTTGTTGTTCGAGTGCGCGCCGACGTGCATCTGCGCGTCGCACGCGGAGCACAGGTTCGCGGCGTCGTTGAAGCAGTATATCGCCGCCTCGGAGGTGTTACAGAGCGCGCATATGACGCCCATCGCGATATCTCGCGAGGCCGCGGCGGGGGGTCGATCCGGTCGCGGGGGTCGCGGGGCGCTTTATTTCCCGCTGAGTAGGGAAGGCGACAGCCGCGCGAGATTCGCGATTTTCGATGCCCTCGGCGCGGCGCGGACGCGGCGTTCGACGCGACGCGCGATCGCGCGCGTGCCTCCCCCGGCGGTCGACGCGATCGGTGAGACGCCGATCGAACCGAGCGCGCGGTCGCGCGCTTTCGCCGTCGCGCGCGTCGCCGAGTGCGCGCGCGCGACCGGGATGATTTTGCACCCGGGGTCCGCGCGAAAAAATAAAGTCATCCGCCAGCTGGCCTATCCGATCCCGGGGTCGCGTATCCGATTCTCGTTTCCTCGGCATTCCGCGCGCGCGTACGCGTTTCTAGTCTCAGAACGGCGTACTTCCGTACTACGCGCGGCGGGGCGACCTGCAACGCCTGAGAAAACGCTTCGCCTCCTCGGATGTCGCGTCGTTCCATTTCGTCGCGCTCGCGTCCTCCGCACCTCGACACGCCTCGATGGCCGCCAAGAGCGTAATTCACGATCGCCTGAGAGCGCGATGGGCGAAGCAGGGCGGCGGCCCGGAGATGGAGGCGAGGCTGCGCGCGGCGAAGGAGGAGCTCGCGCGGCGCGAGAAGGTGGCGAGAGCGCGCGCCTCCGGGACGTCGCTTCCCGAGTCGATGCTGACGCCGACGCGAGATCCGGCGACGGTCGCGGCGACGGACGCGGGCGCGGACGCGTCGACGCCGCCGAAAACGCCGCAAATTTCCGTCGACGCCATCATGGAGGAAGCGAGAGAGGAGATCGCGAAGCGCGTCGAGCGCGCGCGGACGGAGGGCGTCCGGGAGGGAGACCCGCGATTGATTCATCCCGACGACGACGACGAAGAGCTCAAGGCGCTGGAGGCGGGCTGCGTCGTCGTCGGCGGCGAGAAGACGCGCGTCTTGACCCCGCCGGAGACGATCGACCCCGCGCATCCGATCGCGCGGTTGAAAGACGACGCGAACGCGGCGCTGCGGCGCGGCGAGTACGAGCTCGCGAAGGCGCTCTACGACGAGGCGCTCGCACCCACCGGGGAGAAGAAGACGGCTCTCGGCCTGCTCCCCGCGGACCTCGCGGGCGTCCTCCTCAGCAATCGCTCGAAGGCGCGCCTGCTGTTGGACGAGCCGGAGATCGAGCTCGCGTGCGCGGACGCCGTCGCCGCGTGCGCGCTGTGTCCGAACTGGGCGAAACCGCGCGCGCGGCTCGCGGAGGCGCGAGACCGCTTCCCGCGCGACCCCGTTCGCGCGTCGCGTCGCGCGTCGTTTCGTGAGAAGTTCTACTTTTTTTTCGCTTTCGCGCGGTGGCAACCTCACGATTTGACACGTGGCAATTTCTTTCATCCACCAATCACACTTCAACACATCTGACACGTGTCTTCCCTCGGCCTATCGAATCACCCGAAGGCGCGCGCGCTCGAGGGCGCGTACGCGCTGGCGATGAAAGCGTGTCGCGAGGGCGAGGCGATCGCGGCGCGGTGCGGGGATAAGTCGCGGCCGTTCGAGAAGCTGATCGACGAGATCGCATTGAAAGCGGCGCGGGATGGAAGCGTCGCCGGGTTCGACGGGCGGTACATATACGTTCGAAGCGCGGGCGAAGAAGCCTGGCTCGGTGCGTTTTTTTTTTGAAATTTTTTTGTCGTAAAGTTTGGTCGTTTTCTGATCGGTCGCGCTGACGACCTCTCTCCACCCACTCGCGCAGGCAAACGCGCGCCGGAGAACCCCGCGTTCGACGCGGACGACGACGGCGACCGCGATCGACCTCGGCCGGACGACCCCAAGGCCCCGATCCACGCGCGATCGATCGCAGAGGCGATGGACGCGTGCGAGGACGGCGACGTCGTGTTGCTTCTTCGCGGCATTCACAACGGGCTCGGCCAGGCGTGCCTCGTGGACAAGCGGATCTTGATCCGCGGCGAGGGCGCGCTGAAAGAGGCCACCGTGGACTGTCGATCGAACGTGCCGCTGTTTCGCGTGACGCGACCGTGCGTGATTCAAAACGTCGACGTCGACTTCACCGGCTTCAGTCAGGTAAAGTTTTTCACCCATCGCTCGGTTTCAACATTTGATCGTGAGGGTCCCTTTCAACTGACCGGTGAACATTTTTTGTATGGAATCGCCCTCAGGCGATTCACGTCGAAGGCGGCGACGCCGTCGACGCGCTCATCGAGAACTGCCGGATCAAAGCCTCGGGCGACGACGGGATTTGCGTCGACGGCAGCGCGAGGCCGACGTTTCGAAACTGCGACGTGACGGGCAAGAAGAGCGCGCTGCGAACGATGGGCAACGCGCGCGCCGAGCTCGTGGACTGCAAGCTGCACTGCTGCGAGACTTCGGGGGTCAAGACGTTCGGCGAGTCGCGCGCGACGCTCCGCGACTGCCACATCGAAAACTGTCAACACGAGGGCGTCGTCGCGATGCAGAGGAGCACGGTGCACATGGAGAACTGCGTCGTCGTGGACAACAAAGGGCCGGGCGTGGACGCCTCGGACGACGCGCGCGTCGTCCTCGTCGACGTCGTCGTCGACGACAACGTCGGAGGCGTCTGGTTATGGGACCACGCGTCGTGCGACGTCCGCGGCGGCGTCGTGCGAGGCGGCGCGTCGCACGCGGTCCTCGCGGACGAGGAGACGACGCCGCGGTTCGGACGCGGCGCGAGAATCGAGGGCGTCGTCGAGGCGACGGCGAGGGCGCGCGAAGACGTCGCGCCGGGACGAGATGGCACCGTCGCGTTGACGCATCCGGCGAAGCCGACGTCGTTGCCGCCGGACTCGGGGTGTTTCGCGTTCGAGTACACGATGTTCGACCGGAAGCAGTGACGGACGGACGGAGAAGGACGGAGAAGGACGGACGGACGCGCGAAGAAGAGGAAGCGATGGACGCGCGCGAGGTGCGACGACGAGACGACGCGACGCGTAGGACTGAAGTACGAAAGTACTTTCAAGTACGATGTTGATTTTGTTTTGATTTTTGGCGACGGACGCGACGCGCCGCGCCGCCCGTCCAGTCTACGTACAAAACACAGTAACCCCACAGTAATACCATACCCCCCTCCCTCCCTCCCTGCCTCCCTCCTCTCAACCCCCGTCCGGACCGAAGTACTCCACCGCGTCCTGCCACAGCGCGGGCGGAAACCGCGCGGCGAACCCAAACGCGGGACACAATCCCTCCGCCGCCGCCGACGACGACGCGCCCGACGCTCTCGCGTCAATCTCCCTCGCCGCGAAACCGCGCACCGTCTCCAAGCTGAGCTCATTCGCGATCAGCGCGCGGTTCGTGCCGTGCCCGAACGCGACGGCGACGAGCGTCGGGAACAGCACCGCGATCTTCCGCGAATCGCTGTAATACTCGAACGGCAGATCCGGCAGCCGTTGCATCAACGTCGGCGCCCGGCCCCAACACAGCATGTCTTGGTTGGACGGCGAGAGGAGGGCGAACGCGCCGATGAAGAGTACGGTCTGGTCGAGAAGCTCCGCGAGCTCTTCCACGGTCGCGCCCGCGTTGTCGCTGCCGCCGTGGCGCGCGCGACGGCCGTCTTTCGCGACGCCATATTCCGAGGCGTCGTCGTTTTTATCCCCGGCGCCGCCGCCCGGGTTGTTTTTCCGCTCGCGATCCGCGCGCGCCTTCGCCGCCACCGCGCTGTCCCACTCGCTCGCGCACAGGGCTAATATGAACGACAGCAAGTGATGCGTCTCCACTCTCAAGTCCGGCGACGACAGCGCGTCTTGCGCGATCTCCGGGCCGAACCGCGCGGTCGCGTTGAGCAGACGCACCGCCGCCGCGGCGACGGGGACGAAATTCGACGGCAGCTCGCGCGCCGCCGCCGCGGGGTCTTGCAGCACCGGCGTCCGCAGCGTCGCCTCCGTCTGCAGCAGCACCGAGGTGAGCAGCGACGGAAGCCCTCCCAGCGCGGTCTCCTTCAGCGCGGCGATCAGCGACCCGGCCGGGGACTCGCCCTCGCGAAGATTTATCGTCTCCGGCTCCACCGCGACGTTATAGCGGTCGACGCCGCCGACGAGCTCGCGGCCGGGCGCGGGCGCGCGCGCGTCCAACAGAGCCTCGAGGAGCCTCAGGCCGGCGAGAATGCCGGGCGGCACCGGCTCGACCGTCGCCTTCGGGCGGTCGTGCAGCGCGAACAGCGACGCGATCGCGTCGACTGCGCCGGACGTCACGAGGAGCTCGACAAAGTCCGCGGACATCGCCACGACGCGCGCGCACTGCGCGCGCGCCGACGCCGACGCGGGCGCGGGCGCGGTGATCTTCTCGCGCGCCGCCGCGGCTTCGCACCCGATCGCCTCCACGCCGCCGTCGTGCGACGCGGCGGAAGACGAGACGACGGCGGCGGCGACGTCCTCGGCGGCGTTCGTCGGGCTCGCGCGCGCGAGCGACCTCGGCGACAGCACGTCCTCGAACGACGACGACGAACCCCCGCCGCCCCCGCCGCCGACGCCGACGCCGCCGACGCTCACCCCCTTCGGCCCCCGCACGACGCGCGCCACCACCGCCATCATCGGCTCCAACGCCGACGTCGGCGGCGGGATCCCCCCGCCCGTCCCGGGCGTCGCGTACTCCGCGTTCGCGGGATCGCCGAGCCACCCGAGCCCCGCGACGAGGTGCGGCACCAACGGCGACGCGAGGTTCTCCGCGAGGAGGTGCTCGCACGCCGTCGCCGACGCCGCCGTCGCCGCGTCCAGCGCGCGCGCGAGGCTGACGCACTGCGCCGCCGCCGCGGGCGACGCCGCGAACCCGCCGCCGGTCGCGGAGGAGTTGAGCGACTCCGCGAGCGCCTCCGCGAGCGCGCGGACGAGACCGGAGGTGACCGCGGCGGCGAGCGCGGCGGACGCGGCGGCGGCGCCGGCGGCGCGCGCGGACCCGGATCCGGACCCCCCGGATGCGTTTTCGCCGCCCCCCGCTCTCGCGGCGTCGCCGCCAGCCTCGGCGAGCGCTTGCATAACGTCGCGGTGCGCGTGCGACAGCGACTCGGGCTTGCGCTTGGAGATGGCGAGCGCGACGCGCTCGAGCCGCGGGCGCGCGGCGTCCGTCGCGGGCGGAAGCGGCGCGTACCCGACGTCGTCGTCGGCGGCGGCGGCGGCGGCGGCGGCGGCGGCGACCGACGACGTCTCATCCTCCGCCGTCGCCGCCGCCGCGTTCTCCCTCTCCGCGTCCGTGGGCCATCGCAGCGGCCCCGCCGCGTTCGTGAGCCGCTGCCTGAGCTTCTTCGCGCGCTTGCGCATCGCCTTGTGCCGCTCCGCGGCGGCCGCCGCCCGCGCCATCTCGCGCTCCATCCCGCCGGGGAAACCGCCGCCGCTCTCCCCCGCGCCGCCGCCGCCTCGGACGCGCGACGGCGACTCGGGCGCGCCGCCGCCGCCGCCGCGTCCCGGGGACATCATCGCGCCCGACCCGCCGCCGCCGCGCGCGGGCGACGCCGGCGGCGACGTCGCGGGCCGCAGGGTTGAATCCTTCCCCGCGGAGCCGATCACCGCGCGCTCGCGGACGACGTCGAGGTACTCCCGCCGCCGTCGCTCGGCGGCGAACAGCCGCCGTCGCATCTCGTCCAACCGCTCCTCCGCGCGCTTCTTCGCCTCGCGCTCCCTCGCGACGCGCGAACGCTCCTTGTCCTCCGCCTCGCGCGCGCGCCGCTCCTCGTGCGCTGTGGCCGCAGCCTCGCGCTCCGCCGCCTCCCGCTCGCGTCGGAGCTCCTTCTCTCGGACTTTCTCCTCGAGCGTCGACCGCTTCGCGGCTTGCTCCGCGGCGCGGCGTTCCTCCGCGGCGCGCGCCGCCGTCTCCGCCGCCTCCGCGGCGCGGCGCCGCTCCTCCGCTTGCGCTGCGCGTCTCAGCTCCGCGGACGTGAGCTTATCCCTGAGCGCCGCCTTCTTGTTCTCCACCTCGAGCGAGTTGTAAAACGCAATCTCCTCAACCTTTCGCGTCTCCTCGCTCGCCTTTCGCACAACCGCGCTGATGCGCTCCTCGCGCGTTTCCTCCGCTCTGCGATGCCGCGCCTCGAGCTCGAGCGCTCGGAGCGCGATCCTCCGCTCCTCCTCCTCCTCCCTCTCGCGCGGCGTCGGCGCGGTGAACTTTCTGCGCGCCGCGCGCTCCGTCTCGACGCGTCTTCGGAGGTCCTTGGCGCGTTCGTGCCTCTCGCGCATCGCCGCCGCCGTCTCCATGGGCGTCTTCTTCTTGTTTCGATCCGGGGACATGAGCTTGAGGTGCAACTCCGCGGGCGACTTCCCGCGGTTGATGAGACGCGCCGCGAGCGCAGCCTGCGCGCCCGTCGGGTCGAGGATGTTCCCCCAGTTCCGCTTCTCGCCCCACGCGGCGGCGGGCGGCGGCGCGTCCTCGTCCTTCAGGTCCTTCTTAAGGTCCTTCTTCTCCATCTTCGCATTCGCCGCCTCTTCCTCCTTCTCGTCGCCGCCGTCGAAGGACGCGTCCGCCATCACCGGCGGGAGGTCGTCGGACTCGTCCGCCCACGACGCGTTCGCTTTCGCCGCTGAAACGCGCGGCGGGGTCGCGTTCGCGTTCGTTCGCGCCGGCAGCTCCGCCGGCGACGACGGCGAGCGCGGAAGCGGCGGTTTCCCGGGCGGTTTCGCCGCCGCGCCGCTCGCCGCCGCGCTCGCCGCCGCGCTCGCCTTCGTCGTCGCCGCTCCCGCGCTCGTCTTAGAAGACGCGATCGCGGCGGACTTCTCGAGGTCGGAATCGCTCGAAGACCGGTTGGGCGCGACGTTCGAAGAAGACCTGTGCGCGTTGTGCTCCGCCGCGCGCGCTTTTTTCCTCTCCTTTTTGCTCATCGCGCGGGGTCCCGCGGCGTTTGCGGCGGCGGCGGCGGCAGCCTTCCCGTGACTGCCGTTCGCGTTCTTCCCCGCTCGCCCGCGCGCGCCCGCGGTCGTCCACTCTCCGCCGCCGCCGTCCTCGTCGTCGCCGCCGCCGCCGCCCTCGCGCTCGCCCGGGTCCGGCGTCCGCCCGCCGTCGCTCCTCCCCGTGATCTCCTGAATCATCTCGTAGTGCCGCGCGCTCGGCCGCACGTCGGTTCGTCCGACGTCCCACGAGATCGCCCTGCTCTCCGGGTCCGCGGCGAACATCTCTTGCTCCGTGAGTCGCTCTTTCAGGGCGTTGAAGTCCTCCGCGGACTCCTCGAGAAGCCGAACCGCGGCGTCGATCTCTTCGCCGCCGCACTCGAGCTCGCACAGAAAGTACACCTCGTCGACGGCGCGCACGACGTTGCCGAGGAGATAGCTCCACAGGCGCTCTCGAAATTCAGACTGGACGCCGGCGGCGGCGTTCGACGCCGCCGCCGCGACCGCCGCGTCCGCCGCCGCGGTCGTCGTCGTCGTCGTCGCGCCGCCGCCGCCCCCGCCGTCGCCGCCGCCGCCGTCCGCGCGGTCGCGATCGCCGCCGTCGAGCGACTCCGGCCTCGACCCGCCGTGGAGCGACCCGTGCCGCGACGCCGCGACCGCGCCGAGCGCGTGGACGAGGTCGTCGAGCGACCCGCCTCGGCTGCTCGTGAGCGAATCCGGGAGCAGGTGCGCGGCGCCGCCGTGGCCGCGGTGGTCGCGCGAATTCATCTTCGCGTTCAAAATCTTCGTCTTCGCGTTCAACGACCCGCCCGCGCCGCCCGCGCCCCGGTTCTCTCGCCCGCCGAGCTCGCGGCGGTCGCGGTCGCGGTCGGGGGTCATGCCGAGTCGCCGCCGCGCCGCGGGTTCGTCTCTTCCGTCTCTTCCGTCAAACTCTTCGTCCGCGTCGTCGCGCTTCGTCGGCGCTCCGTGTTTTTTTTCGGCGGAGAACATGTCCCGGAACGACGGCACCGCGAACGACGGCGACGGCGAGCGGCCGCGGTACTTGTCGTTCAAGTTCACGAGCGGCGAGCGGTCGTCCACACTACTCGAGAGGGCGGCGGCGTGGGCGTTCGGGTGCCGCGCGCCGCCGATGATCGCGCCGCGTCCGCGTCTACCGGGGGACGCGCCGATCCCGCGCGGCGTCGATCTCGGCGCGCTCGTCGCCGCTCGTTCGAACGCGCGCGTCGAGGCCTGCGGGGGACACACGGAAGGAGGAAGGGATGGACGTGAATAAAAGTCCTTAAGAAACGGCGTTCACCACGCGAACGCGGTCGTATGGGGACCAGTGTCACGTGAGAGGCGGGAGGTTTGCCGGCGCGGAGCGAAGCGACGAAGAACGGCGCTGATGAGATCTGGGGACGGGGACGGGGACGGGGACGGGGACGGGGACGGGGGGACGCGCCTCCGCTTCAGACGACCGGGAGCGCTCCGCGACCATATC
>MDSW01117851.1_pt1 | contig 27259 bp, 20 predicted proteins | sample 811171 | NCBI WGS metagenome assembly MDSW01 (sample SAMN05326641, study PRJNA326480) | marine metagenome | isolation source: seawater | place: Atlantic Ocean: North West | collected 2012 | reverse complement strand
GGCGCCGAGGGAGTGGAGCGAGACGCATCCCCACGCGGCTCGCGACCGACCGAGGGCAGCCCGGAGGGCCGCCAGTAGTGTGCAGCGCCGCTTTTTCCCGGCGCGCGGCCGTTTCCTTGCGAAGACCCCCTGCAGACTAAATCGGGACTAAGCCGATGCTTCCAGGCCCGGGGCGGAAACGCTTTCAGGCCGAGTATCTCAGCCTCCCGAGGCCAGAAAGCGTTTCCGCCCCGGGCCAGAGAACCGTCCCTGAAACGGCCAGAGAACCGTCCCTGAAACGGCCAGGGAACCGTCCCTAAAAACGGCCAGAAAGCCAAACCAGGCTCAGTGCGTCGCCTCACTGGCGCAGACCGCCACCCCCAGGGTCTGCAGTTTGTACATAGCCACCGGGTCGCCCGTGCGCTGCCAGTGGCGGTACAGGGTGATGATGTCGCCCGCGTCCAGGCGCGATTTCGAGCAGGCGCTGGCGACCAGTTGCAACATGTGGTGAAAGGCGCCGGCCAACTCGGCGAAGATGTGGCGGTTGCGCCGCGCGTTGCCGGCCAGGTAGTCGTAGGCGCCGCCGCCCATGCCGGCGATGTAGTCCTGGCCGATGCCGCGACGCGCGAAGCGCTCCGGGAACAGCGCGCCAAGAAACAGCGACATGTCGCCCAGTTGCTGCAACAGCATGCAGCGCTGGTGTTCGTTGCTGGCCTCGCGGGCGTCGCCGTAGAGCAGCGCCAGCGGCCGCAACTGGTAGTGTCCGTCAGCGTAGGCGAACAGGGCGTCACTGCGGCCGAAGCGTTCCAGCATGGAGCCGATATACCAGCAGGTGTCTTCGTGTGGGGGAGGCGAGAGCTGCCGCGCGTGCTCGGACAGCCGCTCCATGAAATAAACAGACAACGAACCTGCCGCGACAGGTTCTTCAACCGGGTCGGAGAACATACACGTCCCTTGCGTTGTTGTTGTCTTCCACTATATGTGAAGCGCAGGGCGAGTCAACGCGTGATGGTACTATTTGCCAGTTTGCGCAAACCGCTATTACCAGGGACTATTCGACGTGCCCCGGCGCCTCGCCTGCGCGTTCCTGACACCGCGGGCAGGTTTTCAGCGACACCACGACACCGGCGCCTACGGCCATGAGGACAGCGGTGGCAATACGCAGTTGTAGCGCTTCCATGGCGAGCGCGATGGAACTACCACCGGCGATGAGCATGGTCGCCAGCGCAAACGCCTTGGTGCGCGAGGAAATACAGCGCTGCTCTTCCCAGTTGCGAATCACCGGGCCGAACAGTTCGCTGTGCATTAGCCTGCGGTGCCAGCGTTCCGAGGAGCGCGCGAAAAACCACGCGGCGAGTAACACGAACGGTGTGCTCGGCAACACCGGCAGTACGATGCCCGCCGCGCCCAGCGCCAGGCACAGCAGGCCGAGCGGTTTGTACACGGCGCGTTTCACATGAGCCTCCCGATGCTGACCTGGACAGGTTAGCACGCCGTGCGCGGCAGGCGAATGACTAGGCCTGATCCGCCGCGCCGTGTTCCGCCGCATTGCGCGGATACTGCCGCGCGGCCAACAGGCAACCGCTGACGATCAGTACGGTGCCCGCCACGGTCGACAGGGTCAGCGCTTCGGCGAAGAACAGCCAGCCGAACAGCGCGGCCCAGATGAACGCGGTGTATTCCACCGGCAGCAAGACCTTTGCCTCGGCGCGCGCATAGGCCCAGGACAACAACAGGATGGAGCTGATACCCAACACTGCGGCGGCCGCCAGGCCAGGCCAGGCGCCGGGCTGTGGGGCCACGGCGTAGATCGGCGCGAGACACAGGTAGAGAGTCACCAGGGTACCGTTCTGGAATAGCGCGATCTCCACCGGGTGCGCCAGCAGGGCTTGCTGGCGCTGCAGGATCAGGTTGTAGGCGTAGAGCACGGCGGAGAGCAGAATGGCGGCGATGCCCGCCACCACGTCCTCCCCGTAGCTGCCGGAGAGCTTGCCGCCGATGACGATCAGCGCCCCGGCCAGCCCGATAAATGAAGCCAGTACGGCCTGGCGGGTAATCGTCTCCTTGAGAATGGCCGCCGCCAGGTACAGGGCGATGAGCGGCGCAATGAACGACAGTGCAACCGCCTCCGCCAGCGGCACCCGCGCCAGGCCCCAGAAGAACAGGAAGGCCATGACGGCGGTGACCAGGCCGCGACGCAGATGGATACGCAATGCCGCGCCCTGCGGCCAGGCTCGTCGCTGGCTGAGGAACAGCGGCAGCATGATGGCCAGCGCAATCAGTGTGCGCCACAGCAGGGCATTGTAGGCGCCCAGGGCGATGGACAGTTCCTTCATGAACACATCCATGCCGGCAAACGTGGCGATGCCGCTGCAGGCGACCAGGAAGGCGGTGCTGTTGCGCTGCTGGTGCATGCCGTTCTCCGGCGTGGAAAGCGCGCGAGTATAGCAGTGAAAGTGCCGCCCTTGTGTATCCTGCCGGGCCGCGGTGGCGTCCAGGTCAGTCGGCTTCCAGGTAGTGCACGCTGAACAGTTGCTCGGCGTCGAACCAGCTCTGCTGCAGTTGCAGCCCCGCCGTCGCCGCCAGCGCGGCGAAATCCTCCACCGAGTACTTGTAGGAGTTTTCCGTGTGGATGGTTTCGCCGTGCTCGAACACGATCGTCTCGCCGTTGCACTTCACGGTCTGCGCCTCGTCACTGACCAGGTGCATTTCGATGCGCCGTTGCTCACTATTGTAGAACGCCCGGTGACTGAAGCGCGTGGTGTCGAAGCGGGTTCCCAGTTGCGCGTTGATGTGCTCCAGGATGTTCAGGTTGAAGCGCGCGGTGACGCCCTGGGCGTCGTTGTAGGCCGCGTTGATGCGCGCGCTGGGCTTGTGCAGGTCTACGCCCACCAGCATGCCGCCGTCCGTGCCGACCAGTTTGCGTACCCGGGCCAGGAAGCGACCCGCTGCGGCCGGTTCCAGGTTGCCGATGGTGGAGCCGGGATAAAACACCACGCGCCGGCCCGGCGGCAGGCGGTCCAGCCAGGTCCATTCGCAGTTGAAGTCGGCGCAGATGGCCTGCACCGCCAGCCAGGGGTATTGCGCGCCCAGTTGCAGCGCGGCGTCCCGCAGGAAGTTGGCGGAGATGTCCAGGGGCACGTAGGCGCTCGGCTGCAGGGCATCCAGCAGCAGCTTCGCCTTGGCGCAGTTGCCGCTGCCCGGCTCGATGAACACGCAGCCATTGCCGATCCGCTCCGCAATGGCGTCGCGGTGTGCGCTGAGAATGGCGATCTCCGCGCGTGTGGGATAGTACTCTGGCAGTTGCGTGATCTGCTCGAACAGCGCCGAACCCCGGGCGTCGTAGAACCACTTCGGGTCGATGCGTTTGGGCGCCTGGCGCAGGCCGCGCAGCAATTCGGGGTGGCTGTCCGTGGGCGCCGGGTAGGCGTCGTGGAAGTGGACGTTGGGTGAGGCGCTGGCCTGATCCATGTGGGTCGGTTCCTGTGCGGTTCAGCCGGCGTCGCGCGCCAGGCGAATGCCGCTGAATTGCCAGCGGTCCTGGGGGTAAAAGAAATTGCGGTAGCTGGGGCGCAGGTGCGCGGCGCGCGAGACGCAGGAGCCGCCGCGCAGCACCCACTGGTTGCTCATGAACTTGCCGTTGTACTCGCCGATCGCGCCGGCGGCGGCGCGGTAGCCGGGGTAGGGGGTGTAGGCGCTGCGCGTCCACTGCCAGCAGTGCCCGTACAACTGTTGCAGGCCGGCTGCGGATGCCGCCTGCGGGTGGAAATGGCCGGACTCGACGCCGCCGGACGGCGGTGCCGCGTCCGCCGCCGCCAGTTCCCACTCCTGTTCGGTGGGCAGGCGCGCCCCGGCCCAGCGCGCGTAGGCCTCGGCCTCGTAGCCGCTGACGTGACACACCGGCTCCGCAGCCGCGCGGGCGCGCAGGCCGTGCAGGGTGTATTCCAGCGCCTGGCCGTCGCGCTCGACCCAGTAGTGTGGCGCGCGCCAGCCCAGCCGTTGCACGGTGTCCCAGCCGTCCGCCAGCCACAGCTCGGCGCGCCGGTAGCCGCCGTCCTCGATGAACTGCGCGTACTCGGCGTTGGTGACCAGGCGCTGTGCCAGTGCGAAGGGCTGCAGGTAGACGCGGTGGCGCGGCAGTTCGTTGTCGAAGCAGAAAGTGTCGCCGGCGTGGCCGACCTGCGCGACGCCGCCCTCGAAATGCTGCCAGTGCAGGGCCGCCGCGGCGGCCTCCTCGCCGCCGGGAGCCTGCGCGGCGGCGCAGTAGCGCGGGTACAGGGGGTTTGCCGCCAGGCAGTATTTCAGATCGGTGAAAAACAGCTCCTGGTGCTGGCACTCGTGCTCTATACCCAGGCGCGTGCGCGCCAGTATCTCGGTGTGTTGCGGGTGGTCGGTCGTGGCCAGCAACGCCGCCATGGCGTCGTCCACCTGCGCGCGATAGTCCATGACCTGCGCCACGGTGGGCCGTGACAGCAGGCCCCGGCGCGGGCGCGGGAACTGCTCGCCGATACCGTTGTAGTACGAGTTGAACAGTACTTCGTAGTGTGGTTGCGGCGCGACATACCCCGGCAGGAAGGCCTTGAGCAGAAAGGTCTCGAAAAACCAGGTAGTGTGGGCGAGGTGCCATTTCGGCGGGCTGGTGAACGCCTCCGCCTGCAGGCTGTAATCCTCGATTTCCAGCGGCGCGCAGTAGGACTCGGACTGTGCGCGAATGTGCCGGTACTGCCGCGCCAGCGCGGCGCCGCTGCGTTCCCCGGGGTCGGCCTGTGCCGTTGCCTGACTAGCCATGGGCGCGTCGCTCCTGTTGTTGCGCCGCGACGCGGCCGCCCACCCAGGTGGTGTCGCCGTCGCGCAGCGCGTGCAGGTAACCCCCGGCGCGCGAGCGCTGCAGGGCGGTCAGTGGCGCGCCGGACGCCGGCCAGTAGCTGGCCAGCACGCGCATGGCCGAGCCGGTGGCCACGTCTTCCGCCGCGCCGTACTGGGGGGCGAAATAGCGGTAGTGCAGCGCCTCGTCGTGCTGTGCGCTGCGCGCGTCGACGCCGCAGGCGAGAATCAGCGCGCGGTGGGTATAGGCGGCCAGGGCGGCGCCCGGTGCGTCCAGTGCTGGCAGGTCAGCGCCCGCGGCCAGTTCCACCACCAGGTAGCCGTCGTCCGGCCCGGCGCTGGCGCAGCGCAGCACGCTTGCCGCGTGCAGCCCGGGCAGTACCGTGGTGAGCCAGCCAGGTGGCGCCAGCGGCGTCAGCGCCATGGTGGGAAAACCGATCCAGGTCAGCCCTTCGCGCCGGCGGCAGGGCAGGTCGGTGCCGCAGGACTGCAGCGTACCCGGCGCTCCCCAGTGGCGCAGCCAGTGTTCGGCGCAGCACAGCAAGCCGTGTCCGCAGCACTGGATCGCCTGGCCGCCGCTGCTGTAGCAGCGCACCGCGGCGCGGCGTTCGCCGTCCGGCCAGCTGACGCAGCGGGTGTGGCGCCCGGGGGCGGGGGGAGCATTCACGGGGGCCGCGGCAAAGAGCGCCTCGCAGGGGTTGCCCGCGGCGCCGGGGCCGGTGAAAGCGTACTGCGTCGTGCTGTGCGCTGGTAGTGAGATAGAAGTCCCGCCGCGGGTGTCGCTGTACTTCCCGTTAAGGGTAGCAGTTTTTGTGCGGGGGATTATGACAAGGAGCGCCCGGCGCTGTCACCGTCGCGGCGCGGACTGGCGTACCGACACCGGGTCATTTACCTGAGCAAGACCGGGTCAGTTGCGCAGGTGCGCGGGGATCAGGCTGCGTTCGAGCAGTTCGAATGCCAGCTCCGCCGCCACCGCCAGCAGCGCGGCGGGAATGGCGCCCTCCAGGATCAGGCGATTGTCGTTCAGGTTCAGCCCGGTGATGATCGGTTCGCCCAGGCCGCCGGCGCCGACGAAGGCGGCCAGGGTGGCGGTGCCGATGCTGATGATCGCCGCCGTCTTGACGCCCGCCAGCAGGGTGGGCATGGCCAGCGGCAGTTCGATGCGGCGGATGCGCTGCCAGTAGGTCAGGCCCATGCCGGTGGCCACCTGGCGCAGCAGCGGGTCGATACTGAACAGGCCGGTGAGCGTGTTGCGCACGATGGGCAGGAGAGAGTACAGGAACAGGGCGAGAATGGCCGGCAACTCGCCCAGCCCGACCAGCGGGATGAGCAGGGCGAGCAGGGCCAGCGCCGGGATGGTCTGCACAAGCCCGGTGACATACAGCAGGCCGCGCGCGAGGCGCTCGTAACGCGACAACCACAGCGCCAGGGGAATCGCCACCAGGCAGGCGAGCAGCAGTGCGGTGCCGGTCAGGCGCAGGTGCGCCAGGGTGTTGTCGGCGATGCGCTGCGCCCGGCTGCGTTCCCGGTAGGCGGGCTGCGCGACCAGGCCGGCCTCGCGCAGGAAGGCCGCGGCCACCGCGCCCGGGGACTCGCCGCCGTCGGCCACGCGGTGGTTGAGGCCCTGCATGGTTTTCTCGTCCAGTATATTTGCAAGTTTTTGCATAGAGCGCGCAGCGGCCTGTGGCAGATCCGAGCGTGTGAGCAGTACGGCGCGGTAGCGCGGAAAAAAGTCGCGGTCGTCGCGCAACAGGCGCAGATCGCGCACGGCCAGTTCGCCGTCGGTGGTGTAGGCATCGGTGAAATCCAGGCCGCCGCTCTCGATGGCCCCGTAGGCCAGGGCGTGCTCCAGGCCGACCGGCTGCTGCGGCAGGTCGTAGGCAGCGCGCAGCGCCGGCCAGCCGTCGGCGCGATTGAGAAATTCGTGGGAGAAGCCGGCGCGTAACTGCGGGTGTTGCGCCAGGTCGGAGATGCGCTCGATACCCCGCGCCTGCGCCGTGCTATCCAGCAGGGCGATGGCGTAGCTGTTGTCGAAACCCAGTGGCACCTGCATCACCAGGCCCATCTCGGCCAGGCGCCGCGCCAGTTCCTGGGCGGACAACCCGGGTGATTGCAGCACCGCCTGGGTGAGGGTGCCGGTGTAGTCCGGGTAGACGTCGATGGCGCCGCCGCGCAGCGCTTCGAAGGCGATGAGCGTGCCGCCCAGACCGATTTCGCGCTGCACCGCCAGGCCATCGCTCTCCAGCAATTGCGCGGTGATCTCGGCCAGGATGTAACTCTCGGTGAAGGTCTTGGAGGCGACGCGAATCGGCTGCGCCGCCTGTGTCGACAGCACCTGCAGGCAGAGCCAGGCGCACAGCAGCGCCGCCGTGGCGGGCCTCATGGCGACGCCTCCTGCAGCAGGGTGTGCAACAGCGCCTCGGGCTCGGCGTCGCCGTGGCGCGCCAGCAGCGCGGCCTTGTCGTGGCTGCCGGCGACGCGGCCGTCGCCCATGATCACCAGGTGGTCCGCCAGCAGCAGCGCTTCGCGCATGTCGTGGGTGACCAGTACCGTTGTCACCGGCTCGGCGGCGTGCAGCTGCAGCATTTGCTGGTGGATGTCGGCGCGGGTGATCGGGTCGATAGCGGCGAAGGGTTCGTCCAGCAGCAGCACCTCCGGGCGCAGCATCATCGCCCGGCACAGGCCCACGCGCTGTTGCTGGCCGCCGCTGAGTTCGTGCGGGTACTGCGCCAGTTGCGCCGGCTGCAGGTGGCTCAGCTGCAACAGTTCCTGCACGCGCGCGGCGATGTCGGCCTCGTCCCAGCCGGCCAGGCGCGCCAACAGGGTGATGTTGTCGCCGGCGCTCAGGTGCGGGAACAGGCCGTTGCCCTGTACCGCGTACCCCAGGCGGCGGCGCGTGGCGGCCAGGTGCCGGTAGTCCAGCGGCCGGCCGAATACGCGCACCGTGCCGCGGTCGGGCCTGACCAGGCCATTGCACAGTTTCAGCAGGGTCGATTTACCGCAGCCCGAGGGCCCGATGACCGCGGTGACGAGGTTTTCCGGGAAGGTGACGCTGACCGCGTCCAGGGCGGTGTCCGTGCCGTAGCGCTTGCTGACCGATTCCACTGACAGTGCGGGCATGGGCTCCATCTAAGCATGTTTGGCGCCGGATTGGCAGCGCACCGCGTCAGAGCGAATTGACCGGGTCTATCATCCCTTCCTTCAGCGCCAGGCTCATCAGCTCCGCAATCGAATGGACCCCGAGCTTCTGCATCAGCGAGGTGCGGTGCTTGTCCACCGTCTTGGGACTGATGGACAGGGCGTCGGCGATATCGCGGTTGGATTTGCCCGCGACGATCATGTTGAGAACTTGCCGCTCGCGGGCGGTGAGCTGGCCGCGCTGCTGCTGGGCTTCCAGCAGTTGGGTGAACTCGGCGGCGATGTACTGGCCGCCGCGCAGGATCAGCGGCAATTTGGCGTACATCTCCTGCAGCGGCGCGCCCTTGGAAAACATGCCGTCCACGCCCAGTTCCAGCAGGGAGGCGATCAGCCCCGGCGCGCTGATGCCGGTGAGCACGACGATGGCAGTGTCCGGGCTCCAGCGGCGGATATCCACCAGGACCTCGGCGCCGCCGGCCAGGGGCATGGCGATGTCCAGCAACAGCAGGTTGGGTTGCTGCGCCTTGACGCAGGCGATGGCCTCGAAGCCATCGCCGGCCTCGCCGACCACGCGCAGGCCCGCGTCCTCGACCACCCCGGGCGCCTGCAGCGAGGTTCTGAGGCCGTCGCGGACAATCTGGTGGTCATCGGCGATGACAACGGTGTAAGGTGAGCGGCCGTGGGTGGCGGGCATGGGCGAGTGTACTTCACTACAGACTGGGCGGCGACAGGTTGCAGAATACCACAGGCGATGTTGCGGCATTCCCCGAAAAGGACGCAAAAAACCAGTTCCTGCCGCCTCCTGGGTACGCTGCTGCTGGCGCTGTGCTGTGTGGCCGCCGCGCCGGTTTCCGCCGCTCCCCCGGTGCAGGCGACGCAGTGGGCCTACCTGGAGGACGCGGCCGGGACCCTCGCTCCCGGCGAGGCCCTGGCCATGCTGCGCGCTGGGCAGGGCCGGCCCTTCGACGCGGGCCGCTTCAGCCTCGGCAATCGCGACTCGCGCTTCTGGCTCTACGCGCGGGTCGGCAATGGCGGCGTCGCGGCCGCGCGGCGCCTGTTCGCCTTCGGCATTCCCTACCGCCGGCACCTGCAGGTGTTCACGCTGGCGGCGGGCGCGGAGCCGGGTGCCGTACCGACGCCGTTTTTTCGCACCGGCCAGTGGGAGCGCTATGCGCAGCGCAGCAGCCGCGCGCTGACCCTGCACACGCCGGTGTTCGAACTGGCGCCGGGTGAGACGCGCGAATTCCTCTTCGACTACCACACCCGCGGCGCAACCTTCATGCCCGTCACGCTGCAGGCGCCCCAGATGTTTTTTGCTGCGCAGCAGCGTGACGAGGTTCGCGCCGCGTACTTCTACGCCGCCGCGGTGGTCCTGCTGGTGGTCTTTTTCATGTTCGGCCTGGCCATGCGCGACCGCTACGCGCTGGGCTACGCCGGCATGTACTCCCTGGGCCTGCTGTTCGTCGCCGCCATCGAGGGCTACGGCTACCGCTACCTGTGGCCGGACCTGCCGCTCTGGAACCAGTACGCCAGCCTGTTCCTGTTGCTGCTGGCCATCGCCTACAGTTTCGCGCTCGCTCACCTGGCGCTGGCGCCGCCGCTGCGCCCGCCCTGGCTGTTGCGCGGCCTGCGCCTGCTCGCGCTGCTGGCGGCAGCGTGCGCCCTGGGTTGCAGCACACTGCCGTTTGCACTGCTGGTGGATTTCGCCGGCCTGCTGTTGCTGCTGGCCATGCTGGCGCAACTGCTGACCGTGTGTAGCTGGCTGGGCCAGGCGGTGACGCGCAACCTGCTCAGCGTGGCGGCGACCCTGGTCATCGTGCCGTTGTCGCTGGTGCTGCTGGTGCTGACGCAGATCGGCGTGGACCTGCCCGACCTGGTGTTGTTGTACAGCGTGCGCGCCGGGTTCTTCGCCGCGACGCTGCTCACCCTGGGCGCGCTGTCCATACACGTGCTGGCGCTGCAGTACGACCATGAACAGTCGCTGGAGACAGCGCTGGTCGCTGCGCGCCGCGATGCGCAACTGAGCCGCGAGCTGTACGAGTCGCGCCGTGAGTACGAGCGTGTGCAGCGCGTCGCCGAGCGCTGGCAGCGGCACTACGCGGAGACCTCCCACGATATCCGCCAGCCGCTGTTGTCCATGCGTGCGGCCCTGGCCGGTGGGGAATTACGCGCCGGCAGCGAGCAGTGGGACAACCTGGCGCGCGCGCTGGACTACCTCGAGGCGCTCAGCGGGCCCGGCGCCGAGGTGCACCCGGACACGGGGGAGGTGGCGCAGCCCGGCGCGGCGCTGGAGGAACCCTACCCGGCGAGCCTGGTCATCGACACCATTACGCGCATGTTCAGCGACGAGGCGCGGGCGCGCGGCGTACGCCTGCGCGCACACGGCAGCAGTTTCCGCCTGCAGGTGACGCCGCTGGTGCTGATGCGCATCCTGTCCAACCTGGTGGCCAACGCCATCGCCCACGCCGGGGGCGGCGAGGTGCTGCTGGGCTGCCGGCGTCGCGCTGGCGGCCTGCGCTTCGACGTTATCGACAACGGCCCGGGTATTCCAGCGGCGGAACTGCGGCGCCTGCAGCGTCCCTACGAGAAGGGCAACGCCTCCCAGGGCGAGGGCCTGGGCCTGGCCATTTGCTGGCAACTGGCCGCCGGGCACGGCCTGGACATGGGCGTGCAATCCGCCCGGGGGCGCGGCACGCGCTTCTCCCTGTTCGTGCCCGGCGTGTGACACGCGTTAGGCCGCGCCGGGTGCGTGCCTACGGCGCGACGCGGTAGGCCAGCAGCACGTTGCCGGGCAACTGGCCGAACATGGAGTAGCCCGACTGCACGTAGAGCCAGCCGTCCGCCAGCACCTGGCCGCTGACGTCGATGGCGCCGCCGTGCCCCTGCACGCCGTTGTCGGCGCTGATCGGCCGGGCGGTTTCCGCGCGCCACAGCAGCTCGCCGCTGGCCACGTCGAAGGCGCGCACCACGCCGTCCAGGCCGCCGCTGAAGACCAGCTCGTCGGTGCTGGTCAGCGCCGCGGACAGCCCGTAATAAAAGGAACAGGCGTACTGGGTGGCCAGGTCGATTGTCTTGCCGGCGCGCATGTTCTGCAGGCCCACCAGCGGCTTGTGCTCGTCGGGGATGTGGCAGCCGCGCTGCACCGGCCGGAACCAGTGCACCGCGCCGTCGGCCATGTCCAAAGCGTGCAGGCCGGGACGGGGATCGTATCCCGGGCGTACCCGTTCCGGGTCCGCCGCCGCCACCAGCAGGCGCTGTCCCGCCACGCTCATGCCCCAGTGGATGCCGCCGTTGGTGGTGGTCTTGTGCAGGTCCGAGCCGATGGCGGCGTTGCTCACACGCCGGCTCCACAGCAGCGCGCCCTTCGCGTCCGGGTCCAGCGCGAACACGTCGCCGGATTTCTGCCCGGCGAGCAGGATATCCTCGCCGCTGTCCAGGGTGGCGAGAATGACCGAGGCGCCGAAATCAAAGTCACCGCCGGCGTCCTGCGGGCAGTTGGCGCCGTCGTTCAGGCAGGCGGCGTTCCACACGTCGCCGGCGGTGGCCTGGAACTGCCAGGCCAGCGCGCCGCTGGCCATGTCCAGCGCGACGATGGCGTCGGAGGTGTCCGTGGCCGGGTGCGACAGGTTCTCACCGGTGCCGACATAGACCAGGCCGCGCTGTGCGTCCACCGTCGGCGTACTCCATACGCTCACCCCCGACGGGCCGTAGATGTCCGCGCCCGCCGCATTGCGCCCCTGCAGGGTGGCTTCCTGCGTGCCGTGCCAGGCCCACTGTTGCGCGCCGTCGTGCACATCCAGCGCGATCACCCCGCCGTGGGAGGTGCAGCAGACGTGGTCCGGGCTGCCGCTGACCGCCACCTCGTAGGAGGACACCGGCACGAAGAGCTGGCCGTCGTGGTAGGTGATGGAGCCAGTGATGACCGAGGTGTCGTACAGACGCGCTGCCTGTTGCCACACGATGTCGAAGCTCTGCGCGTCGACCGCGTAGATGGTCGCCATGGAGTCGGCGAACACCAGCAGTGTGCGTCCCGCGGACGTCTCGGCGACGGTGAGAGCCGAGCGGATGCCGCTGAGCACCTCGCGGTGCCGGCGCACACAGCCCGTGTGGCGGTCGATGGCGTAGAGCTGCCCGGTCTTGTCGCCGAAGTACAGGTTGTCGCCGATGATCGCCGGCTGCGATCGCATGTCGGTGACCTTGGGGAAGGCCAGGCTCCAGGCCAGTTGCAGCGAGCCGACGTTGTCGCGGTCGATGCCGGCCAGTGTGTCCGGCACATGGCGGCGGTTGTGCGTGCCCAGGCCCCAGTTGCCCGCATAGGCGGTGGCGTCGTCCGCGGCGGGCTGCGCGCAGCGATGTGCCTCCACCCAGGCCGCCGCCGGCGCGTTGCCCGCCAGGTAGATGGCGATCAGGCCCTTCTCCTGCTTGCTCAGGTGCGCCGCCATGGGCGTCATCTTGCCGAATTCCATGGCGATGACGATGCTCTCCTTGGAAAAGCCGGCCAGCGCCTCGCGACCGGGTGCGTGGGTGGCGGGGTTGTCGTGGCAACTGGCGCAGTGCTGGTCGAACAGGCGCTGCCCGAACCAGGCCAGCGGCAGCTTGTCCGCGTGGCGCATGGCCAGCGACTCGAGCGTCTTGTCCGGGGCGTCCGCGGCGAACCACCAGACGGCGGCCGCGGCCACGGGAAGCAGGATGACCAGCAGCAGTATCTTCAATACCCTCACGGGGATTCATCTCCTTGCGGCAGGGCGAAGGCGTACAGGTAGTCGCCTGTGCCCCGGCTGAACATGTGGTGCCCGCCGGCGTTGATCACCACGTACTGGCGGCCGCGGTAGGTGTAGGTCATCGGCGTGGCCGCGGCGTCCACGGGCAGGGTGTAGCGCCACAGGGTGGCGCCGTCTTCGACGTCGAAGGCGCGGATCTGCCGGTCCATGGTGGCGCCGATGAAGAACAGCCCGCCGGCGGTGGCGATGCCGCCGCCGAGGTTGGGCGTGCCCCACTCGATGTGGACCGGCAGCGGGAAGGGCGCCATCTCGTGCACCGAACCCAGGGCCGTCTCCCACGCGATGGTGCCCGCCTGCAGGTCCACCGCCACCAGCTTGCCCCAGGGCGGCCTGTTGCAGGGAATGCCGAGGAAGGACTGCAGGCTGCCGATTTCCACCGCGTAGGGCGTGCCCGCCATGGTCACGCGCATGCGGTGCCCCGCGGCGGGGTGGTTATCGCCCGGCGCGCCGGACGGCGCCTGCTCCACGGGGATCAGCTCGCCGGTAAAGGGCACGTTGTTGATGTTGGTGAGCAGCACCGGCCTGTCCCCCAGCAGCGCGCCGCCGCCCCAGTTGGCGCCGCCCAGGCTGCCCGGGAACATCAGGGTCAGGTCCTGCTGCAATGGCGTGAACAGGCCCAGGTTGTTCAGCGCGGCCAGTTGCCGGCGGCAGTGCGCGCGGTCCAGCGGCGTCAGGCCCCAGGCGTCGCCGGGCATGAGGAACGGGTCCAGCAATTGCGGCGGCGCGATGGGCTTGGGCTGGGTCGGCGCGGCGCGTTCCCCGGGCACCTGGGAGGGCGGTACGGGCTGCTCGGTGATCTCCCACAGGGAGCGGCCATCGCGCCGGTCCAGCACGAAGACGAAGCCCTGCTTGGTGAGCTGCGCCAGGGCGGGGATGCGCTCGCCGCCCTCGCGCCAGTCGAACAGGATGGGCTGCGCCGGCGTGTCGTAGTCCCACAGGTCGTGGCGCACGTGCTGGAAGTCCCAGCGCAGCTCGCCGCTGTCGATGTCCAGCGCCACCACGCTGTTGGCGTGGCGGTTGTCGCCGGGGCGCTGCACGCCGTAGTAATCGGGCGAGGGGGCGCTGGTGGGCAGGTAGAGCAGGCCGAGGTCCTCGTCCACGGAGATGGGCGCCCACACGTTGGCGCTGCCGCTGTCCGGAAAGCCCAGCAGCGGGTCGAAGCGCCAGCGCGGCGCGCCGCTGCGCCGGTCGAAGGCCAGCACCGTGCCGCGCGGCGTGTGCGCGCGCGCGAAGTCGATGACCGTGGAGCCAATCACCACCAGGTCGCCGGCGATCACCGGCGGCGAGGAGTTGCTCACCTCGCCCGGCGCCAGGCCCTCGTCGCCGTACAGGCGCACGCGCCCATTGTCGCCGAAGTCGGCGCAGGGACGCCCCGTGCGCGCGTCCAGCGCCCACAGGTGGCGGTCGTGGGTGCCCAGGTAGAGGCGGTGACGGCAGGCCGCGCCCGCCGGCACCCGTGGCTCTTCGGCGTAGCTCACACCGCGGCAGCGAAACGGCCGGTCGCCGCGGCGGTCGATGTCCGGGTCGAAGTCCCAGCGTTGTTCACCGCTGCCCGGGTCCAGGGCGATCACACGGCTGAAGGGCGTGCAGTAGACCAGCGCCTCACCCGCCGCCGGCGGCAGCAGGATGGGCGTGGACTGGGTGGAGGTGCGCTCCATGGCCGCGCCGAAGCGCGCGCTGTCGCCGCTGCGGTGCACCCAGGCGACCTCCAGCTGCGCCACGTTGTCGCGGTTGATCTGCGCCGCGTCCGAATAGTGCCGGCCCCCCGGGTCGCCGCCGTAGTGGCGCCACTGGCCGTGATCCTCGGCCGGGCTGGCCGCCGGCAGCAGGGCGAGGCAGGCGACGCCTGTGCGGCGCAGCAGTGCCAGCCATGGCGGTACGCGGCGCACGGCTACGGCAGCGGCGAAATGCGCAGCAGGGTCGGCACGCCGCCCTCGGACTGGTAGGTGGGGAAGTGCGAGTTGGTGGTGTACACGGCCCCGTCGTCCTCGGACACCTCGATGTCGCGGGTGAAGAAGCGCTGCCGCGGCATCGGGTAGACCTTCCAGCGCTCACTGGCGATGTCGAAGGCCAGGATGGTGTCGGACTGGTTGCCGTTGACCCACACCACGCCGCGTTCGCGGTCCACGTTGAGGGCGTAGGGCACCTCGTTGATCACCGGCAGCTCGAAGTGGCGGAACTTGCCGCTGCGCGGCGAGTAGCTGACCAGCAGGGAATCCTGGAAGGCGACGATCCACACGGTGCCGTCGGCGTCCACGCGCAGGCGGCGTGGCCCGTTGTAGGGGAAGTCGATCATCTCCACTTCCAGCGTCTCGGCGTCGATGCGCGCGATATCGTTGGCGTACAGGCGCGCCACCCACACGTCGCCGTCCGGCGCCACGTCGATGCCGTAGGGCATGGGCAGGCCCGTGGAGACGTCGTTGGGCGAGGGTGTGGGACGGATGTCCGGGTCCAGCGAGAACACCAGCGGCAGGCTCTTCAGCACCAGCCACTCGCGCCAGCCGCGCGCCGGCAGGTCGATGATCTCGAACTCGCCGCTGGCGCGGTCCAGCATGCCCACCTGGGAGGACAGCGCCAGGGTGAACCACACGCGGTCGCGCTCGTCGCTGCGGATGGTGTGCGGATAGTAGCCGCCGGGCAGCTCGTGGATGATGAATTCCTTGCTGTCGACGTCGAATTCCAGCAGCGCCTGCTGCATGGAGGGGGTGATGAAAATGTTGCCGTCCTTTTTCGAGTAGGCGAAGGAGTGCACACCCATGTAGTTGTACATCTTCGGGAACACCTCGAAGCGGTTGCCGAGGATGCCGCCCAGCTCGTCGTCCTCCCGGTGCGGCACCTTGTACACGGTGTACTCGCCGGTTTGCGTGTCGATCTCGTAGAGCCGGTCGAACAGGTTGTCGCCGACGTAGACGTAGCCGTTGGGGTGCAGCAGGAAGTCGTGCATCTGCGAGAAACCGTCCCCGATGGGCCATTCCACCATCTCGACCTGTGACAGGTGGGGCTCCCAGTCGCGCGGCGCGGGCACGCGCTGCGGGTGCTCGCGCAGTTCGCGGTACTCGCTTTGCAGCAACTGCGCCACGCGCTCGTGGTGTTCATCGGGCAGGCGTGCGCCGTAGGTGTTCATGCGTTCGATGACGCTGAGCCACTGTTCCTGTGTACGTTCGTTGCGCATGAAGGGCGAGGCCTGCTGGTGGCAGAAAGCGCAGTTGAGCAGGAAACTTTTCTTCAGCGCCTCGTCGCCGCCGAAGGACAGCTGCGACAACCAGACGTTGGAAGGGTAGCTGGCGTACAGTTGCTGCTGGTTCATCGGCGCCAGCACCACGGTCGCGGGCAGTTGCTCGAAGTAGGCGTCGACATGCCCCTGTGCGCGCACGCGGTAGCGCGCGTTGGCGTCGTCGGGCAGGGTGACGGCGCCGGCGGCGTCGGTAAAGCGCGTGAGCACCGTGGCGGTGGTGTTGGTGACGCCGTGGGGGGCGTAGCCGTCGTCGGACAGGTCCGCGGCCGGTACCTGCACCGGCGTCGCCGTCACCATGGCCTGGGCCAGGGGCTCGCCGGCCTCGTTGACTACCTTGACCGTGGCGGCCAGGGCGGGAAGGGATATACTCAGGCCCAGGGCCAGCAGCAGGCGCTTCATGGTGACTCCCGTCGATGAGGTGGCAGTATTCTGCCAGAATGGCGCGCAAAGGTCATAAACGTCCCGGGCGCGTCAATCCGGCGGGCGGGCGCTATAATGGCGCCCCGTCGCCCACTCGTGCCTGGAGTCGATCATGCGCAAAGCCCTGCAGGGTCTGGTCCTCATCCTGCTGCTACTGACCGGGCTGGTCGCCGTGCTGCTGTACCGCGCCGGGGCGCCGCTGGAGCGCGACGCGCCGCGCGACCTGCCCTGGACCCTGCCCGACTACCGCGCGGCGCAGACCAGCTGGCGTGTCGACGAGTACGGCAGGATTCGCGCCCAGGTAGAGCATTTCTTTCTCGAGGGTATCAGCCCGGCTATGGTCGCCTGGTTCTACCAGCAACTGCCCATCGCCAGCGTGCGCTACCGCGGCCAGACCCTGCCCCTGTACCACATCTTCCACCCCAGCGAGCACGGCCGCCTGAGGGTGTTGCAGGCGGCCCCTGGCGGCGAGGCCGGCATGGCCCCGGGGGCGGTGATCCAGCGCGAGGAGTGGTTCGGCCCCTACGACAGCCGCGGCGCCGCGCGCCTGCTGGAGTTTTCCGACGCGGGCATGCTGGCCATTCCCGAGTTCGCCGGCATCGCCATCGGCAGCGTGCGGCACAGCTACCGCGCGGAGAACGGCGGCACGCGCTACCGCGTGGACGCGGTGATCGGCTCGGACCTGCCGCTGCTGGGGCCGTTGCTCAACTGGTATCTGCGCAACCGCGTGTTCCACCCGGCGATGCTCGAGCAGTGGCAGCGCCACCAGGTGGAGGAGGTGGCCAGCCTGCAGTTTTTCCTGCCCGAGCTGTACGCCCAGCGCGGCCAGGGCACGACCTACCAGCTGCGCGAATAGGCCCGGCGGCGGCGCACCAGCGCCTGGCTATCCCCCGGCGCCTGTTCTAATCTAGTCCGCAGTGACGCAGTGGATTGGCGGAGAGTGCAGTCTATGGAGATCGCCCAGGTACTCGAGCAGCACGACGTGCGCAGCGCGCGCCGCTATTTCCGCGCCCATGGCCGCCCCGACCTGTCCGGCCTGCCCGGCGACCGCGGGCTGCCGGTGCTCGGCCATTCGGCCGCGGTGCTGCGCGACGTGCACGCCTTTCTCGACAAGCAGTACGCGCGCTACGGCAGCGTGTTCAGCCTGCACGGCCCGCGCGCCGACGGCGTGTTCCTGCTCGGGCCGCAGGCCAACGAACTGCTGCTGAAAAACGAGGACAGGCTGTTCTCCAACTTCCTCGCCTGGGACCTCACCTTCGCCAACATCTTCGACAACAACGTGCTGGAGCGCGATTTCGGCGGCCACAAGCGGCATCGCAAGATCTTGCAGAGCGCCTTCCGGCGGCCCTCCATCGAGGGCCATATCGAAATCATGGACCCGCTTATCCGCCAGGGCCTGGGGCGCTTGCGCGCGGGGCACAGGCAGAAAATGCTGCCCTTCATCAAGCGCCTGCTGCTGGACGTCGGCGCCAACGTGTTCCTCGGCGAGAACGTGGAGCAGGAGGCCGACAAGCTGAACAAGGCCTTCGTCGACTGCGTGGCCGCCACCGCCGATCCGTTCAAGCTGAATATTCCGTTCACGCCCTTCGTGCGCGGGGTGAAGGGGCAGAAGGTGCTGCAGGACTACATCTTCCGCAATATCGAGCGCAAGCGCGCCGCACCCGGGCGCGACCTGTTCAGCGAGCTGTGCCAGCTCACTGACGAGGACGACGGTTCACACTTCAGCGACCAGGAAATCAGCGACCATATCGCTTTCCTGCTGTTCGCCGCCCACGACACCACCACCAGCGCGCTGTGCTCGGTGCTGTTCGCAATGGCCGCCAACCCGGAGTGGCAGGAACGCCTGATCGCCGAGGTGGACGCCATCGGCGTGGACACATTGACACACGACGAGATCGACAGGATGAGCGACACCTCCCTGGTCATCCAGGAGGCCCTGCGCATGCACCCGCCGCTGGTGATGATGCCGCGTTACTCCCTGCGCGAGTTCGAGTTCCAGGGCCAGCGCATCCCCGCCAACACGCCCTGCGTCATCTCCTCGCTGTTCACGCATTACATGGAGGAGTACTGGAGCGAGCCGCGGCGCTTCGACCCGCAGCGCTTCGCGCCGGGGCGCGCCGAAGACAAGCAACACTTCTTCCAGTACATCCCCTTCGGTGGCGGTGCGCACAAGTGCCTGGGGCTGCATTTCGCGCAGGTGCAGGGAAAGATTTTCCTCTATCACTTCTTCCGCCGCTACCGTGTGGAGAAGCGCGCGCGACAGCGCTTCAAGTACAACAACATCCCGTTGACGTTTCCCACCAACGGCCTGCCGTTGCGGGTGGTGCCGCGGTAGGGCGTCAGTTCGCGCCCAGGCCTGCCTGGAATACCCGCATCGCCGCGTCAAAACGCGCCTTCAGGGTTTTGCCGTCCGCGTCGTCGTCCAGCAGCCAGCGCCCCACAATGTCGTTGCGTATCGCGTCGTAGAGGTGGCAGATTTCACCCGCTTCAATATCGCCGCGAATGACCTTGTCGCGCTGGGCTTCACGCACGCGCCGCAGGCGATTCTGGAAGTGGCTTTCGATAAAGTCGTTGACCGCCGCCGAGCTGGAGTAGGGGGTGGAGAAGTTGTTGAACAGGCGGGTGTGCAGGACGATGGTTTTCAGGAAGGCCCTGTGCTCGATAATGACCTCCAGGCGGTCATCGAGGTCGGGCGGCGCCGCCGCGCCGACGGTCCCCTCGCTACCGGTCATGATTTCGAACAGCGCGCGGTGCTGCCCAAACCACTCCAGCGCCAGTTCCTCGAGCAGGGCGTCCTTGCCGGCAAAATAGTTGAAGAAGGTCATGCGGCTGACTTCCGCCCGGGCGGCGATTTCGTCCACCGTGGTCTCCTGGAAACCCTGGCCATGGAACAGTCGCGACGCCACCGCAAGCAGGCGCCGGCGGGTTTGCTCTTTCTTTTCCTGTCTCAACCCCATGCATTCCCCGGGCGGGCGTTCGCAGCCGCGTGTTGCACCATCAGCATATTACACCTGGAACCAGTCCGGAAAGAAAATTATACTCAGTATAAATTAATTCCGGAGTACGCCATGATCAAGCACCTGCTGCCAGTACTGGCCCTGATTCTTGTGCACGCCGTCCCTGCCAGGGCTGCGCCAGCGCCGCAACAACACGTGATCATGATTTCCATCGATGGGCTGTACCCCGGGGTTTACCTCGAGCCACAGGCGCATGGCCTGGAGGTGCCCAACCTGCGCCAGCTGGCGGCATCGGGTACCCGGGCGCAACGCATGATCAGCGTGTTCCCCTCGGTCACCTACCCGGCCCACACCAGCCTGGTGACGGGGGTCAACCCGGCCCGGCACGGCATCGTCAACAACTTCCGGGGGCAGGGCGTGGAGTGGTACCTGGAGGCGGCTGACATCAAGGCGCAGACGCTGTGGCAGTCCGCCGGCCTGCAGGGGCTTACGACGGCTATCGTGACCTGGCCGGTCAGCTACGGCGCCGACGTCGACTACCTCGTGCCCGAAAACCTGTCTTTCGGGCTGGAAAATCCCGTCGACGATATCCGCCAGGGCAGTACGCCCGGGCTGTACGACACGCTGGCCGAGGGCGCCCCGACGTCTATCGCCGCCTTTGAGCACCCGGACGGCGGGGAGCAGCTGGATGAGCTGACCACGCGCCTGGCGGTCAACCTGGTCAGGCAGGAGCAACCACAGTTCCTGCTGGTGCACTATCTGGACGCGGACCACCGCCAGCATTTCTCCGGGCCCGGGTCCGCTGGCGCGCGGCACTCGTTCGAGCTGATCGATGGCTTCATCGGCGAGCTGCGCGACGCGGTGAAGGCGGCGGGATTACAGGACAGGACCAATTTCATCGTTGTGGGCGACCACGGCTTCGTGCCCGTGCACACCGGGATCAACGTCTACGCGCTGCTGGCCCGGCTGGCGCAGGGGGACGAACTGCTTATGGGAGCTTTGCAACCGGTGGTGCTCGGTGGCTCCGGCGCGTTCTACGCGGCGGAAGATGCCGCTCCCGAGACGGTGCAGGCGATGACGGAGACAGTGCGGGCGCATGTCGAAACCCGCCTGCGTCACCTGGTGAGCTTTGTGCCGCGCGAAGAACTGGAGCAGCGCGGCTCCTACCCCGGCGCCGAGTTCGCCCTGGCGGCTACGCCCGGCTACATGCTGACCGGCGCCGCGTCCCCGGAGGTTTACCTGCCGCTACCGGGTATCAAGGGGATGCACGGCTACCTGCCTGAGCTGCCGGAGATGGCGACGGGCTTCATCGCCTCCGGGCCCGCGTTTCGCCAGGGCTACACCCTTCCCTTTATCCGCATGATCGATGTGGCGCCGACGGTTGCCCGCCTGTGGGGTGGGGTGCTGGAGGGCGCCGAGGGCGAGGCGGTGATCGGGGTGTACCGGCAGGGGGAGGCGGATGCTGATGACCCTATGGGGTTCAGGATGGGAAATGAATAATGAGTAACGAGCCGGCCTTGCCGCCTCTGCTCTCTTCCGCCCCTGGCGTAGGATAGGTTGATCCCTAATTGATAAAGCGCAGGCGCTGCGAATACGATTACGCTTAGCCTTATCCAGGATCCGGCGACCAGGGATGATGCCAGGTGATTGACGCGGATATTGAAATGATCGACATGGTTTACGCCGCGACCACGCAGGAGGGAACCGTCCTGCAGGCAGTGCGCAAGTACCTGGAACTGCAAGGCGATCCAGGCGGTGCAATCTTTCACTATGATTCAATCACGGATCACGTAAGCGACCTGGAACCCGTCTCGTTCAGCGACCAGGCAGAGGCTCTCGTCGAGGATGTATTTGACAGTTATTCCAAGGGGCGTGGAGCGATACACAACCCGCTGATATCGCGTGGACTGGAGGATTTGAAGGCGGGAAAGATACTGGTTTCCGACGAGGTCATTCCCTTTGACGAGCTTTCCAGGACGGAGTACTACAAGGCGGTCTTCGAGCCCCTGGGAGTGCGCTGGTCCATGGGATGGCTCGCGGCGGGGAAGGGCCAGAAGTGGCTGACATTCACCTCCTCGAGAAACCTGGAGACGGGAGCGTACACCGGGGAGCACTACGCGCGGGGGCAGCTGTTTCAGCGGCACATGGCTCGTGTTATTCATATACTTGAGCTGCTGGAGGAGGCCAGTGAGAGAAAGTGGGTTTTCGAACGCTCTGTTGAAAAGCTGCCCCAGGCCATCGTGTTGTTGGATGATGATCGGAGGGTCACTTTCTGCAATCCCGCGGCGACGTCCTTGATGCGGCGATCGACCTGCCTCGCTGATAAAGCGGGCGTCTTCTCGGTGGGGCAAACGTCGCATGAACGGGCCAGGTTTGAGCAGTGGTGGAGCCTGTTGACCGCAACCGTCGAAGTGGACGGTGCCGCGTTCAACGACGTGCCCATGTCTCCGGTCTGGGAAATCGAGGTAAGCCGGATCGGCTGCGCAAGCAGTCAACGCGGCTCTGGCCGCCGGTGGATGCTCACCCTGAAGCAGTGTCCCGACGGCGACCGGCTGCCGCTGGCTTACCTGCAAGACCGTTTCGGTCTCTCGCGCGCAGAAGCCGAGGTCTGCGCCAACCTCTGTCAAAATGGCGATGCCGTTTCCACGGCCACCGCCATGGCACTGTCACCGAACACGGTCCGGACCCACCTGAAGAGCGCGTTCAAAAAGACGCATACAAGAAACCAGGTCGAACTTGTGTTGAAACTTGTCGCAAAGTAACTGGCAACCTCTCCCCGAAAAGGCGCACAGATTTCACCCAGATGGGTGATCACAACCGGCGCCACGCGCACTAGCCTCAATGACAGAGACACGAGTGGGCCACGTCGCAGTGTGTTCACACCGATGCGAGCGCATGGCCAGCCGGTCAGCGCCTGTCGGCTCGGACCTGGCCAGAGGAGCCGGCTCGTATCACTGACAAGGAAGCAGGTGAATGCGGAACTTCAGGGATGGAATACGCCAATGATCAATCTACCGACACCATGGATCTTCGGAGGCGCGTTGGTACTCTTCGCGCTGCTCTTCTCGCTGCCCGTCGGGTCTCGCCGAAGGACCCTGCCAGAGAAGGACGACCCGCTGCCCTGAGGCAGGTCTGGAGGACAGGACAAGATGCGTTCGTGGACTCACAGGTCCACGGTGAGATTCGGAACTAGAAAATATCGTCCTCATCACAGGGCCCGTTACAGGGGTTCTCAACCACCCCCGTAGCATAAAACTGGCTCAACACCGCCCCGATGCCGATCAACTCCGTCGCCCGCCCGTGCGGGTCCGGCCCCTCGTCTGCCCAGTGCGGGATATTGGTGAGCGGCGCATCCGGGTTGCCGAAGTCGATCTCGATCATCGCCGAGCCGCTGTGTTCACGTTCGACCACGTCCAGCCCCCAGACATCGCGGATCGTCGGCGCGAGGTTCACCACGCCGCCGATGGTGCGCGCCATGATGTGCGCGCCGAGATTGGTGACCTGGTGGTCCGCCTTGGACACCTGTATCAACACCTCGTGGCCAGGCGTGCCGGGCAGGGTGTTGTCGCGGATGTATTTCGAGTAACCGGTGGGCTCGGCGCGGTCCCACAGCCCCTGCACCAGCGCCAGGTTCATCTGCATGTCCAGGGCGTTCCAGTCGTACTGTGCGTAGATGGTGGCGGCGAAGGGGTCGAAGTTGACGCTGCGGTTGAGCAGCAGGTTGTAGGACTGGCCGGGCACCGCCAGCAGGCCGCGTTCGATGTCGGTGCTCAACGCCATCAGGCTGGCGCCGAGGATACCGCCCTGGCTGCCGCCGAAGTAGTAGCGCTTGCCTCCGTCCAGCGCGGCGCCGCCGCAGTCGGCGTTCAGCGCCTGGTTCAGCGGCGTGGACGGGCCGCCCTCGGCCTCCACTGACAGCGTGCGCATGGCCATGAGGAAATTGAGAAAACCCTGGTGCATGCGCTCGGGTACGGCGCGGAACGTCGACAGGTCGCCGCCGGCCAGTGCGGCGACCACGGTCACGGTGTCGTCGCTGGCGAAGCCTTTCCAGTCGAGGCCGAACAGGGCGAGGTTCTCGGTTACCGCCAGCGGCTGCATGCCCAGCACCTGTTCCTTGGCGCCCAGTTGGCCGTGGCCGAAGGCCACCAGCGGCGCGGCCTCGGTCTGCGCGCTCATGGGGACTATCAACGCGGCGGCGTAGGGGTAGCTGCCGTTTTGTACGGGCATACCGTCGGCGCCGAGGTTGAGCAGCCCGCCGGTCTCGCCCTGGGTCATGTACAGCGGCATGTCGAAGGTCACTTCCAGGCGGCAGGCCATGCCGTCGATCAGGCCCTCGTTGCGCAATTCGATGCTGTAGGGCACGCCGTGCGGGTAGCGCGCCAGCGCGTCGTCGCGAATATGCAGCATGGCGCCGGTGTTGTTCTCGCGGCTGGCGGTGGTGAAGTCCCAGGCGATCTGCAGGTCCTCGCGCGCCACCCCATTGTCGCCGAGGGTGTCGAACAGGGCCTCGAAGTGCGCGCGGCGCGCGCGGATCACATCGTCGTCAGAGGGCTGCAGGTCGCGCAGCGCGGCGAAGCCGGGGGAGGGCGGCAGCGGGTTGCCGTTGTCGTCCAGCACGCGGCGGATGGCGACGATGTAGCGCGTGGCGTCGTCCAGGCGGATAGCCGGGCGCAGCATCAGGGCCTGTTCCTGGCGCAGCGCGTCGATGTCGCGCGCGATGTCGAAGTCGGGGCGGCGCTCGCCGGCGTCCACACGCAGTTTCGCCTGCACCACGTACTCGTCCAGGTCCACCCAGTGGGGCACACGCTCGCCGGTGGCGGCGTTGAGAATCACCGTGGGCGAATCCGGCGCCAGCGAGGCCGCGATGCTGTCGGGCGTGGCCAGGCCGTTGACCGTCGCCCCGGGCAGGTGCGTCATCGCCGCGATGCCGGGGGAGAAGCCGTCCATCTCGTTGAAAGCGGCGGTCTGCGAGCGCATGCCGGCGGTGTTCGCCGGCATGATCTGCGGGGGCAGCGCAAGGCGCCGCCCGCTGGCGCTGTCGGCGTCCTCCACGGACCAGTAGTCGTTGGGGTAGGGGAAGCCGCAGTACGTCGGCGCAAGCGGGTCGCACAGCGCCGGCGGCGCAATCACCTTGGCGTCCTGGGCGAGCAGGTCGGGGGTGTCGCTGCCGTCGGAACAGGCGGCCAGTGCGGTCGCGGCGCCCAGCAGGGCCAGCCAGCGCGGGATTCTTATTGTTTGCATCGTCACAGCTTAGGTCGCGCTCCGCGGGCGGTCAACCGCGACTGGTTTAGCATAATAAGACAACGGGCTGGCGAAAGCCCTGTCCACTGCCTAGAATGACCGGACGGTCAGTACCCCCTGCTGCGGGTCCGCGGCCGACAAAATAATAGCCAGTATGTCGCGCATCATTGCGCGCGCGAAGACAGGCCAGCAAGCGCAGGACAAAAAAGCCGTTGACAACAACAACGATAACCAACGCGAGTCCGCTAGCCAGCGGTGTGGGTACCAGAATATGACAACGCGTCCAGCCACACCCGCAGCGCGCGCGGGTCATTCACTTTTCTCCACGGCGGCTGGCGCGGCCGCCGTCCTGGCCCTGTCGCTGCCCCCGGCGCAACCGGCGCAGGCGCAGCGGCAACTGGAGGAAATCCTGGTCACCGCGCAGAAGCGCGAGGAGTCGGTGCAGGACGTGCCGATTTCCATCGCCGTGGTCGGCGCCGAGGAACTGAAGGCCCTGAACATCTTCGACTTCACCGAGACCGCGGCGCTGACCCCGGGCGTGGAGTTCTTTCCCTCGGTGCAGGCGGCGGCCATCCGCCTGCGCGGGGTGGGTCCGGGGTCTTTTGCGTTGACCTCGCCGCAATCCGTGGCGGTGTTTATCGACAATATCGCCCAGGGCTCGGTGGGCGCGGCGTTTTCCACCCTGGTGGACGTGGAGCGTATCGAGCTGTTGCGCGGCCCCCAGGGTACGCTGTACGGCCAGAACGCGCCGGGCGGCGCCTACAACATAGCCACCCGCGCGCCCAACCCGAACGGTTTCGAGGGTTACGTCGAGGGCAGTTACACCCAGCAGGAAGACAATGCGGACCTGGAGGGGGTGGACGTGCGCGGCGCGCTCAACGTGCCGCTGGTGGAAGACACCCTGGCGCTGCGACTGGCCGGCGTGTACGCGGACTCGGATGGCTACATCGAGGTGAAGAATCCCGCCTCGGGTGAGAGTAGCACCGGCGGCAAGCACCACGTCGCGGCCCGCGCGCGCCTGCTGTGGGTCATCGACGAGCGCTCGGACGTGGTGTGGACCAGCAACTACGCGGACCTCAAGGACCACCCCGAAGACTTCAACGTGCAGGGCAACGTGCCGGGCACCGGCGGCGACAACCCGACGCCGGCCACGGACAATGATTTCCAGGACAACTTTTACTACGGCGACTTCATCACCGACGCCCAGACCGACCTGAAGGACACCAGTCTGCACTACCGACGCGAGTTCGACGTGACCAACGTCGACCTGCTCGCCTCCTGGCAGGACTTCGACACCTGGATGCTGGACAACCGCCAGCCCTACCCCGGTCGCTCCGCGCGTTTCGACATCCAGCTGGACTGGGAAACCACCACGGCCGAGTGGCGCGTGTCCGACACCGGGGAAACACTCGATTACATCGCCGGCCTGTATTACACCGAGCGCGACATCGACAGCTACTTCAATGTCGACCTCAGCGGCACGCGGCTCACCGGCCCGGCTATTGGCCAGGGCGATATCAAGTCCGCCTACATGAACCTCACCTGGCACCTGGCGCCGCAGTGGGACCTGACCACCGGCGCGCGCTACGACAAGAACGATGTGTGGACCGAGAGCAATTTCGAGTTCCTCATTTTCAACTCGGTGGTCGATGCCACCGACGACTGGGAGCACCCCTCCTGGAGCCTCAAGCTGCGTTATTTCCACGACAGCGACACCACCGCCTACGTCGCCATCGACAACGCCTACAAGCAGGGCGGCTTCAACAACCTGATACCGGGCCTGCTGGCCCTGGAGCCTTTCCTGCCGTTCACCGGCGAGGTGGGGCGGCAGATGCTCATGTTCGAGGAGGAGACGTCCACGGCCTTCGAGGTCGGCATCAAGGGCAATGCGCTGGACTCGCGTCTGTCCTACAGCCTCGCCGTGTTCTACCAGGAGTTCGAGGATCACCAGGTGGCCCAGCCCAGCGGCGTGGAAGCCCTGAAAACGCCGCTGGGCGACCTCAATGCGCTGATGGCCGCGCAACTCACCAACGCCGAGGAGGTGGTCACCTCCGGCGTGGAGGCGGAGCTGTTCTATTTACTGGGCAACAACTGGGATGTCGGTTTCCGCTTCGCCTGGTTTGACGCGGTGATCGAGGAGTGGAACTACCGCTTCTGCCCCTCGGGCGACGAGCAGTCACCGGACCAGTTGCTGTGCCCCGCCGACAGCGGCGACCCATTGAACAACCTGCCGCCCGTCAACACCAACTTCCAGCTCGGTTACAGCCGCCCGCTGACGCAGGACTGGGGCTTCTATGGTCGCCTGAACTGGACCTGGCGGTCGCAGCCCAACGGCGGGGTGCAGTTCGAGCAGTTCAAGACCGACCAGAACGTGTTTGACCTGTCGCTGGGCCTGAACTCGCCCGTGCGCGGCCTGGACATGCGCCTGTGGGGCAAGAACCTGACCAACCAGGATCGCAATGTCGACCCGACGCAGCGCACCGATGGCACGGAGGGTTTCCCGCAGCCCTTCGGCGGGCGCTACTACCCGGGAAGGCAGTACGGTTTCACGTTGAGCTACAATTTCTAGCCGGCTGTAACAGCGCGCGGTGGCTTCGCAGCCGCCGCCCCCGTCCTTCCCACAGCCCCAGTCGTTCCCGCCGCCCCCGTCATTCCCGCCGCCCCCGTCATTCCCGCCGCCCCCG
>MDSW01151713.1_pt1 | contig 27264 bp, 22 predicted proteins | sample 811171 | NCBI WGS metagenome assembly MDSW01 (sample SAMN05326641, study PRJNA326480) | marine metagenome | isolation source: seawater | place: Atlantic Ocean: North West | collected 2012 | reverse complement strand
ATATTCCAAATTCAATTATTCAAAAAAATTCCATTAATTCCAAAATATTGTTCCCAGAATCTCTCCAAGTTGACCAATTTACAACTGCTCTAGGATTATTGACTTATGGGAATAATGATTTAAATCAAAATTTACATTTTGCCGATATTAAAAATAAACAATTTAGAAGTGATAGTTCTAAAAATAAGATTTTTGAAAAAATAAAAACTACTTTGAAAATATAATATTTCACGGAGGAATTATGACTATATATACAGCTTCAGGAGCTATATCAGGCAGAGAATTAGAAGGTGTAGCTAAAATTAAAGTAATTGGTGTTGGTGGAGGAGGTTCAAATGCTGTTTCTAGAATGTTTAAGGATAGAGTCTCGGGAGTAGAGTACATAGTAATGAACACAGATGTTCAAGCTTTATTACGAAGTGATGTTCCTGTGAGAGTTAGGATTGGAGAACAATTAACTCAAGGAATGGGTGTTGGTGGAGATCCAGGGAAAGGAGCAGCTTCCGCTGAGGAAAGCCGCGAGGAAATTTATGATATTTTGCGTGATGCAAATATGGTTTTTGTTGCTGCTGGAATGGGAGGTGGAACAGGTACAGGTGCTGCACCAGTAATTGCTGAAATTGCTAAAGAAACTGGTGCTTTGACAGTCGGAGTAGTTACTAAACCATTTGCTTTTGAAGGAATTCGTCGTTCTAGACAGGCTCAGGCTGGTATAGATAAGTTGCATGAAAAAGTCGATACTTGCTTAGTAATCCCTAATCAGAGATTGAGTGTTATTTCTCAAGAAGAAGTTACTGCTGAAAATGCATTTAAATTAGCTGACGATGTACTTAGATTAGGTGTACAGTCGATTACTGAACTGATAACAAATCCAGGTGACATTAACTTAGATTTTGCTGATGTTTCTAGCGTAATGAAAGATGCTGGTCCATCATGGATGTCAATTGGTTGGGGCTCTGGAGATACTAGGGCTAGAGATGCTGCTCAGCAAGCTATTACTAATCCTCTCATGGATGTATCAATTGAAGGTGCAACGGGTGTGCTTTTCAATATTACTGGAGGCACTGATTTGAAATTGAATGAATTGCATGAGGCTGCTGAAGTGATTCAAAGAGTGGTTGACCCTGAGGCAAATATAATCTTTGGAATGAGTACTGATCATCGAATGGATGGAGAAATTAAAATAACTATAATTGCTACCGGTTTTCCTACCACTGAAAGTCTATTGGAAAGGGATGTTGAAAATACAATGTCTTCTATTAATAGAGTTCAGTTTGATCAAGATTCTTTAGATTTACCTCCATTTTTACGAAGAAGTTCTGGGAATATTTCTGGTACTCCTCCTGGTGAATAAAATATGTAGGCCATCAAAAAAATAATGGCCTACATAACACTATTTTTTTTGAAAATATTTTTCTTGTTCCTATAAGTTTGAACTAATATATTTTTTTGCTAAAAATCTTTTATAATATGCCCCAATAGTTATTGCTAATACCCCAACATGTGGTGTACTCTACATACTCCAAGCTACGAGTTGTTGTGGTTTGTAAATTTAATTTAATTTTGGTTATATATATTGTTTTGTCCATATTGTAGTAGTGAAAATTCAAAAGTAATTGATTCTAGAGATTCTGCAGATAGCATTAGAAGGCGTAGAGAATGTTTGTCTTGTTCACTTAGATTTACTACATATGAAACAATTCAAACTCGTACTCTTTCTGTTGTTAAACGTGACGGGAATCGTGAAGATTTTGATAGTCAAAAATTATGGATTAGCGTAAAAAATGCATGTGCTAAGAGGCCGTTACCAATTGGCAGTATTGATAAAGTGATTAGTGATATTGAGTCTGACTTAGCAAAACTTTCCAGAGCAGAAATTTCATCCCGAACTATTGGTGAAATGGTAATGGACAGTTTAAGGAAATTAGATCGAGTGGCTTATATACGTTTTGCTAGTGTTTATAGAGATTTTCGTGATATTGAGAATTTTAAAGATGAGGTTGATGCTTTATTGGAACCAAAAACTAATGATATTGATAATAGTCAACTTTCATTTTTAGAAGATGAGCTACCTGTTAAAAAGAATAAAAAGAGAGGGCGAAAGCCTAATGCACCTATTTCAACAATCAAATAACAGTACAAATGTTCTTATTTTGTGCTAATCTTATTATCTAAAATTATATGGAAAAAGAGTTTTATAGGAGAATTGAATGACCCAAGAGGCAGAAAAATCTAAAGTATTAAAAGATGTAATAGAGGCTTTATCAAGTGCAGGTGTCTCTAGCGAAATTACTGATGTTGTGACATCTAATTTTTTGAATGATAATCAACAATTAGATGCCCCAATTGATAACTTGCCTCTTAGTGATAATGCTCGTTTTATTATTGAAAAACGATATTTACAACGTGATAAATCAGGTAACCCTTTTGAGGATGCCGATGGATTGTTTCATAGAGTTGCTAATGCTGTCTCTCTAGGTGCTGATGCTCCTAAACAGCAGGAGTATGCAAATCTTTATTATGATTTAATGTCATCTTTAAAATTTCTTCCTAACTCTCCAACATTAGTAAATGCTGGTACTGATCGTGGATGCTTGTCGGCATGTTTTGTTGTTTCACCAGAGGATAATATTCAATCTATTATGAAGATAGCGAATGATGCTGCAATGATTGAGAAATGGGGTGGTGGAATTGGATTTGGTTTATCTGATTTGAGACCAAAACAAGATAAAATTGCTACTACACATGGCCAAGCTTGTGGTCCTATTGCTGTAATGAAATTATATTCAGCTGTTGGTGCTACGTTGACTCAAGGAGCTTTTAGGCTAGGGGCTCATATGGGGCAATTGATAATTACTCATCCGGATATAAAGGAATTTATTCATTGTAAAGATGATGATGATACGTTGCAGAATTTTAATATATCCGTCCAAATTACAGATGAATTTATGAATGCAGTTAAAGATGATTTGGATATTCATTTAGTTAACCCTAGGGACACAGGTAATGGTCCATCTAATGATGTGGTAAGTACTGTTAATGCACGCGAATTATGGAATGAGATTACTGAATCAGCTTGGAAAACAGGAGACCCGGGTGTGGTTTTTATTGATAGAGTTTGGGAAACTGCTCCAAATCCTCAAATGGGTAAAATTAAAACTAGTAACCCTTGCGGGGAAGAATTTTTAGAAAATTATGGAAATTGTTGTTTGGGTTCAATTAATTTGGATCTACACATTAAAGATGGAGATTTTGATTGGGAATCTTTGGAGCATACTACTCGTACTGCCGTTAGATTTTTAAATGATGTAATTGAAGTAAATTCGTTTCCATTGCCCAAATTGAGAGAGACTAACTTAAATACTCGTAGAATTGGTTTGGGGGTAATGGGATGGGCTGATGCTTTGGTACGAATGGGACTACCTTATGATTCTCAAGGAGCCTTAGATTTAGCTGATAAGTTAGGAGAATTTTTGAATTCTACTGCTTGGGATGAATCTGCTAACGTAGCTTCTGAAAGGGGACCGTTTCCTGAATATGAGGGTTCTGCATTAAAAGAACAAGGAATGCCACCAGTTAGAAATTCAAGTGTGATTACTATTGCCCCTACAGGAACTATCAGTCGAATTGCTGGATGTTCAAGTGGGATTGAACCGCACTTTGCTATGGCTTGGTGGTCAAATGTGTTATGGCAAGATCATGAAGGAGCAAGTTCTAGATTACTAGACGCACCAATTTCTATTACTCAAAGCTTAGAACAAGCACTAGGTTCAGAACAGGCTGTTAGAGAAGTGTTAGAAAAAATTGTAGAAGATCCAGAAAATGCTGAAAAAATTATGGGAGATCATGGAATTAATTCAGATGTTTTTAGGACTTCTATGCGAGTATCTGCAGAAGCCCATATTAAAATGCAGTCAATTTGGCAGAAACACGTAACAAATTCGGTTTCTAAAACAATTAACTTGCCGAATTCTGCAACTATACAAGACGTCAAAGATGCATATATGTTAGCTTGGGAAACTGGATGTAAAGCTGTTACGGTTTATAGAGATGGTTCAAAATCAATGCAGGTTCTAGAAACTGGATCAACTAAGTCTTCTGATAAATCAGATGCAATTGATTTAGTGAAAACTCCTCGAAAGCGACCTTCATCATTAACTGGTATTACTGACCGTATTAGGACTGGTCATGGAACAATGTTTGTTACTATCAATTTTGATGAAGAAGGTAATCCATTTGAAGTTTTTGCAAATTTAGGTAAGTCAGGTGGCAGTGACTCTGCATATTTACAAGCTATTGCTAGGTTGGCATCTATGTCTTTAAGGGCAGGAGTTGAACCTGACCAAATTGTAGATCAATTGAGAGGTATAACTGATGAACCAGCTTGGGATGGAGGCACATTGGTTAGATCTGCACCAGATGCCATAGCTATAGCATTGAATAGACATATTTCTGATAATGTCGATAAGGATGATGTTTCTGTAGATGCTGTTAGTGTTGCTACTCAAATTGAGTTGATTTCTTCAACAAAAAAAGAAGTTAATACTAACTTTCAAAACGAACAAAATGCGATAATATGCCCTGATTGTCCCAGTGTTTTAATTAATCAAGAGGGATGTTTGAGTTGTGTTGATTGTGGGTACAGTAAGTGTGAATAAGTTTTTATAATCGCTCAGGAATATTTTATGGATTTAAAAATATCTTTTGTGGGCGGAGGAAAAATGGCTGAAGCAATTATCTCAGGAATTGTGAATTCAGAATTAGTTTCTCCGTCCCAAATTCTAGTAAGTGAACCTATTGAAGCAAGAAGATCAGAACTGCGATCAAATTATTCCATTGAGGTTACAGGCAATAATTTAGAAGTGTCTAAACAGCAAGGATTATTATTTTTGGCAGTCAAACCACAGAATTTAAAACAAGTATGTGATGAGATTAATGGGAAAATCCATAAAGAAACATCTTTAGTTTCAATAGTTGCTGGCGCAAATTTAGACTCTATTAGGTCTTATACGAATCATTCAAACGTAGTTCGTGTTATGCCAAATACTCCTGCACAAATTGGTGAAGGAATGGCAGTATGGACTGCTTTTCCTGAAGTTCCTAACACTACTCTCAGTGTGATTGAAAAAATCTTAGATACTCTAGGCAAACAATTTTTTGTAAAAGAAGAAAAATATTTAGATATGTCTACAGCTTTGAGTGCTAGTGGACCCGCATATGTGTTTATGTTTATAGAGGCATTGATTGATGCAGGGGTTTACTTGGGAATGCCTAGAGAAATGGCTAGAACATTAACCTTACAAACATTATTGGGAAGCACAAAATTTGTAGATGATACGGGAAAACATCCTGCAGAATTAAAAGATATGGTTACATCCCCAGCAGGAACAACAATTGAAGCAATTCTATCTCTGGAAAACGATAATTTTCGTGCTGCTGTGATTAACGGGGTAGTTGCTGCTTATGAAAGATCTTTGGAGTTAGGTTAATTTTACTTTTATATAATTTCATTTCCATATTAACTTGGATACTATATTTATTAATATTAGCAAGAGTTCTTTCTTCTTGGGTTCCAGGCAGATTGATAGTTCCAGGCAGTTTGGTTTTTACTATTTTAAAAATGTTATATACGACCACTGAACCGATATTGTCTCCTATAAGGAATAAGCTACCCAAAACTGGAATGTTTGACTTAGCTCCTCTAGTAGCTATTATAGGAATAAATTTGATTCAATGGCTTGCAGGTAAGCTTTTGATATAATTTCATTCAATTTTATTGATTGTAATTTCTCCTGCAGAAACTGTTAATAAAGAGTTGTCATCTAGTTTTAGATTTAATGATCCGTCTTCATTTACTGAGTGAGCTAACCCTGAAATTGTTTGTTCTCCGGGCTTATCAGTAAATGAAATTTCTATGTTTCTGCCGATTGTATTTAAGTAATCCCCCCACTTTTTTGTCAAGGATTTATTTTGTTTAATTATGTTGTAGTAATGATCAAAAAATTTGATAAGGGTATGTAAAACTGTTGATCTGTTTATAAATAGTTTTGTTTCGTTTTTTAGACTAGTAGCAAAATTAGAAATTTCTGGGAATTCTTGAGGATTTAAATTAATGTTTAATCCTATTCCTACCACGGAATAATTAATATTAGTTGTAGACAACTCAGATTCTATTAGTATCCCTGAGATTTTTTTACCATTAACTTGAACATCGTTTGGCCATTTGATTTGACTGGGGATATTTGTAATTTTTTTAATCGTATCGATTACAGCTAAAGTTGCAGCCATATTCAAATATTTCATTTGATCAAAAGTAGGTGATAATAAAATGGATACGTGTAAATTTATTCCTGCAGGTGAAATCCATACCCTGTTAAATCTACCCCTACCTGAGTTTTGATAGTTAGCAATTACTACTGTACCCTCTTCAAATTTATCTGAGGCAAGTTGTTTACACACATCCATGGTAGAAGTGGTTTCTTTGAGGTAAATTATGTTATTTCCAATGATCATGTTGCTCTTTAAAACTTGATGAGTTGATTATGATAACTCTTATATTTACAATGATGCTGATTTTAACCTATATATAAAACATATTAGATGAATTGGAGAAATTAAAATGAAAGTTAATGATGCTGTTGCTCAGATATTAAAAATTGAAGGTATTAAGTGGGTGGGGTGTTTTCCTTCCAATAATTTAATTGAATCAATAGCCCAAGCTGGCATTAATCCCATTATGTTTAGACAAGAACGTGGTGCTGCTATGGCAGTAGATGGTTTTAGCAGAATGAAAAATCGCGAGGAATTTGGTGTTTTAGTTACACAAGGAGGACCAGGTTCAGAAAATACTATGGGAGGTCTTGCCCAAGCATATGCTGACAATGTTCCAATATTGTATTTGCCTGGAGGATCTGCTGTGGCCGCAAGGTCAGTTAAACCCAACTTTTCCCCTGCTAGAACATATCAATCTGTGTCTGTATCTTCAGAAGTAATATTCCAACCTAATCAAGTCAGTTCTGTTATGAGACGTGCTTTTCATGCATTAAGAAATGGTAGACCAGGCCCTGTTATAGTAGAAATTCCTGGAGATGTTGCAGATATGGAAGTGGATGACTCTATTGTAGAGTCTTATGTTTCTCCACAGAGATATAGATTTTCTCCTGAACCTTCTCATATTAGTGAGGCAGTTCAACTTTTGTTAGATGCTAAAAAACCTGTGATTTGGTCTGGTATGGGAGTTTTGATGTCTGACGCTTCAGAAGAGTTGACTGAATTAGCAGAATTAACTCAAATTCCAGTTTATTGCACTATGCCTGGTAAGTCAGGATTTGATCAAAGGCATCCTTTATCATTAGGATCAGGAAGTGGTTCTACTTCTTTGCAAGCAAGAACCTGGTTGCAAGAATCTGATGTTTTGTTTGCTGTTGGATCTAGCTTATCAAGAACTTCATATGGTCAACCCATTCCTGATGGTAAGACTATGATTCACAGTACCGAAACTATAGCAGACATTAATAAAGATTTTGATATTACTGTGGGATTAGTCGGTGATGCAAAACTAACTTTACAAATGATGATTAAAGAAGTGAAAAATATTTTAGGAGATCAAGGTAAAAAATCTAGTGAAGATATATCAAAACAAATTTCTGATATTAACGAAAAATGGATGTCACAATGGCAACCGATATTAGAATCTGAAGAAACTCCAATTAGTGCATATAGAGTTGTTGGAGAAATGATCAAAGTATTGGATCTTGAAAACAGCATTGTGACTCATGATGCTGGAGCTCCCAGAGATATTATTATGCCGTTTTATCCTGGAACTGTACCTCATAGTTATGTAGGTTGGGGAAAAACCACTCACTTAGGTTATGGGATTCCTTTAATGACGGGTGTAAAGATTGCATGTCCAGATAAGTTTTGTTTGAACATTATGGGTGATGGTGCTTTTGGGATGTCAGGATTAGATATAGAAACTTCTGTAAGAGCTAAAGCTCCGATCACAACAGTATTACTAAACAATGGAGGTATGGCTACATATCCTGGGGGATATCCTACTGCTAGAGAATCTTTTGGAACAACATATATGACTGGAGATTACGCTAAAATTGCTGAAGGTCTTGGTGCAGTTGGAATTACTGTTACTAAACCAGAAGATGTAGCAGGTGCTTTAGAGCAAGCTAAAAAGCTTAATTCTGAAGGTAAAACAGTCTTATTAGATATTCATACAAACCTGGAGGATCGTAGATCAAATTTTTAGTAAATTGAGTATGGGTTATTTATAGATTTACTATTAATATTGATATATGAACTCAAATAAAAACTTAACTAAAGGTGTTTTAATCCTATTAATCGGAATGATGATTTTGGGTTTTACTTCTTTGTTAGCTTTTGGCTTATCTAATCAGACTTCTGCAACAGGCAGAAGTGGAAAAGTTCTTATAGGAAAAGAGGCTCCCAGTTTTATTGCTCCCGTAATTGATTCTTCAGAGATAGTGTCTTATGCCACTCTAAATGATTTTATGGGAGATATTATAGTTGTAAATTTTTGGGCTTCTTGGTGCCCTCCTTGTAGAGATGAAGCACCAGGATTTCAAAGACTTTCTGAAAAATATCAAGATAGTGGAGTTAAATTTCTAGGAATTAACATTCAAGATGGTTCAAGCTCTGTTGATGCAATAAAATATTTACAAGAATTTTCTATCACTTATCCTAACGTTTATGATTCTGATGGAAATATTACTGTAGATTATGGTGTGACTGGTATTCCTGTAACTTTTTTTATTTTAGATAATCAGATCCTGGGAAGGTGGGTAGGATCAATTTCTGAAAGTAAGTTGGACAAAATTATTCGAGAAATATTGACTAATGATAATGACGTTCAGTTTGGTGAAAATATAGAATCATTTCGGAGTTTAAATTAATCTAATGAATTATACTTTTAAGAACTCGGAGTTCTTGAGTTTGAATTATTTGGAAACTAATAAATTTCTAAAAAATGACAAAAATCTTCAACCTGTAATTTTGTTACATGAAATTGGTGACAGCTCTGAATCTTGGAAACAAATCACTGAAGATTTAAGTAAAATATTTAATATCATTCAAATCGATTTCAGAGGTCATGGTTTAAATTCTTCATTAGAAAAAGTTTCTATAAATACATGCGTTTCTGACATTTTAGATTTTTTGGATCAAAGTAGTTATAAATCATTTTTTTTGATTGGACATGGTTTTGGGGGAGAGTGTGCAGTGTTAATAGCCAATCAAAAGCCAAATATGATCAAAAAGTTGATTTTGATTGAAACTAAGTTTTCTGATGAACATGTTTGGGACATATGGGGGAAACTTCTTATCCCATCTTTATATGTTAGAGGCAGGCAAAGCGATGTGATTTCTCATGAGTTAGCAATACAAATTCGAGAGAAACAGAAAAGATGTTTTGTAACTGAATTAGAAGGAGGAGGGCATCAATTTCATGCAGATTCTCCTCATTCATTAATTTCAGCTATTTCTTGGTTTAATAACCAATAAATTATTTCCCAATAAAATTTGGTTTCCTTTTTTCAATAAATGAAGTTACGCCTTCTTGATGATCTTGTGTTCTTCTTGCTAATTCTTGAGCTGGGCCAGCCAGCTTGATACTAGTTTCAAAATCAATAAACTGAGATTCATGAACTAATTTTTTAATTAATGACATTCCATAAGTTGCACCATTAGAAATTTTTTCAGCAAGTTCCATACTTGATTCTAAGATTTGATTTTGTTCACAGACTTCATTCACTATTCCTAGTTCAAAAGCAGCTTGAGCATCTAAAATATCACCAGTATATTGTAATAGTAGAGTTCTTGATAAGCCTATCATTCTAGGTAATTGCCAACATGACCCGTCTGCTGGAATTAATCCACGTTTTACAAACATTTCAGAGAATTTAGCATTTTCTGATGCGTATCTAATATCACATGAGAGAGCAATACCACACCCTAACCCCATAGCAGGGCCATTTACCGCAGCTATAGATGGTTTTTGCAGATTGTGTAGTCTTACTGGAATTAACCTAACTGGATCAATGAAATCTTTTGGTCTGCCTGGGATTAAAGATTGTTTTTCCCAAGCTTCGTTTAATAAATCCCATGGGGACCTATCTTCTGGGATTGGTTCTCGTTGGGTTGTTTTATTATCTTTGTCCCATGATTTTACATTGGCTCCTGAACAGAAAGATGGATTTGAACCTGTCAAGACTACAGCACGAAGATTCGAACTAAACTCAAATCTATCCAATTCTTCTTCAAGTTGTGCTGCCATTTCTTCACCAATAGCATTTCTAGTGTCTGGATCGTGCATAGTAAGTAAGAGTACTTTGCCAACAGTTTCTGATTGAATGTATTGTTTTGTCATAAGATCACCTTAATTGTTTAGTGTTTTTAAATGTATTATATTTGAGAAATGAAAAAAATATTATTTTTTGATTTATACGGCACTCTTGCGGGGTTTAATCCTACTAGATTTGAGATTCAGTCTAAGGCATGTAATGAATTTGGTTTATCTCTTTTTCAAGAAGGGATACTTAAAGGTTATAAGCGTGCTGATAATTTTATGGCTCATCAGAATTCCACTCAACCATTAAGACTAATGAGTGAGTCTGAAAAATTTAACTTTTTTTGTGAATATGAAAAATTAGTTTTATCTGGTTGTGATATTCATGTTGATCTGACTTTAGCAGGTGAAATTTGGAAAACTGTTAGAGGTATTCCCTATGAAATGGAAATTTATGATGATGTTTTAACAAATTTTGAAAAGTTGATAGATTTGGGTTACAAAATTTTAGTAATTTCAAATATGAATATTTCTGGGTCACAATTGATTAAACAGTTTGAGTTAGAAAGATATGTGGATTTTGCAGTCACCTCTAAAGATGTGGGTGTTGAAAAACCTGATCATAGAATTTTTGATTATGCTTTGAGCATATCGAATTTTTCAAAAAATGATGCTTTCCATATTGGGGATCAAATTATTTCTGATATCAATGGAGCAAAAAATGCAGGAATTTCTCCTATTTTGATGGATAGAGATAGAAACTATCTAGATTTTGATAGATGCGTAAGAGTTGGAGATATGAGTGAACTTCATTCAATTTTATTGAATTAATGTCATTTTATTTGCAAGATCTTGTTGAAAACTTACTAATTTTATCATGGTTTCTAAAAGAGATTTTTCCCACTCTTCTCCTAAATCATCAATTTGACATCTAATTTGTTGGTTACCAATTTGCCAATTTTCTCCGATGGTTTTATTCAATATACTTTTCATATTTGATAAACTAAATGGAAATTGTATGAGAATTTGTTTTCCGTTTTTTGTAATTGATTGGGCGCCTGTTAATCCAGTTTCAATTTTCAATTTTAAGATAAATATTAGGTTTTCGACTTCTATTGGAAAATTTCCAAAACGATCTTTCAATTCTGTTTCAAAATCATTTAGTTGTTCTCTATTTCTAATTTGAGTTAATGATTGATAAAAATTTAGTCTGATAGTGAGATCTTCTATATATTCTTTTGGGATGCTAGCTGGTATTCCTAAATCTACACTAATTTGTTGAGATTGCTTATGAGATATTTCTTGTGAATGTTTATCATCAGATTCTTCTCTTCTTAAATCTTCTACAGCAGCGGATAAAAGTCTGGTGTATAAATCATATCCTACTGTATGTATATGCCCACTTTGTTCAGAACCCAAAATGTTTCCAGCACCTCTGATTTCTAAATCTTTCATGGCAATTTTGAAGCCAGAACCGAGTTCTGTTGCTGATAACATAGCTTTTAATCTTTTTTCAGCTGTTTCTGAAATAGATTGCCTTCGTGGAATTAATAGATATGAATATCCTCTTTTAGAACTTCTACCGATTCTGCCACGAAGTTGATAGAGTTGCGCGAGTCCAAAAGTGTCTGCTCTATTAATAATTAAAGTGTTAGCATTTGGAATATCTAATCCAGATTCAATTATAGTGGTGCATACGAGCACATCTATTAGACCATCTGAAAAGGATATCATTACTTTTTCTAGTTCCTTTTCTGTCATTTGTCCATGAGCAATTCCAATTTGAGCACTTGGGACTAAATTTCTTAAATATTCAGCAATGTATTCAATGTTGTTCACTCTGTTGTGCAGAAAATAAATTTGGCCTTGTCTATCAAGTTCTCTTAAAATTGCTTCTCTAATTAAATCGTCACTAAATTCTGAAACAAATGTTTTGATGGGAAGCCTTTCTTCAGGAGCTGTAGTGATTGTACTCATATCTCTAACTCCAGCTAATGACATGTGTAAAGTTCTAGGAATAGGTGTAGCAGTTAGGGTCAGAATATCTACTTCTTTTCGTAATTGTTTAAATTTTTCTTTGTGCGATACTCCAAATCTTTGTTCTTCATCAATAATTATTAGACCTAAATCTTTAAATTTAATATCTTTTTGTACTAATCTATGAGTTCCAACACAAATATCGATTTTCCCATTTTGAATTTCTTGAACAATTTTGTTCTGCTCTGATTTTGTTCTAAATCTACTTAATGCAGAAATATTACAAGGGAAAGATTTTAACCTTTCAGAAAAGGTTTTGTAATGTTGTTGTGCTAATACTGTTGTAGGTACCAAAATAGCAACTTGCTTATTGTCCATCACAGCTTTAAAAGCCGCTCGAATGGCGATTTCTGTTTTTCCATACCCTACATCACCACAAATCAACCTATCCATTGGTCTGAATGATTCCATATCTTCTTTTACTTCTGAAATTGTAGTTAATTGATCGTCAGTTTCTTCATATGGAAAGGATTCTTCAAGTTGCATTTGCCATTTTGTATCGGTCTGCATTGAATGACCTTTTACTAATTCTCTTTGAGCATAAAGTTTTAATAATTCTGCTGCTAGTTCTTTTGTAGATTTTTGTACTCTATTTTTTGCTCGAGACCATTCTTGAGTACCTAAACGTGTCAAAGAAGGAGATGCTTCCATAGGAGCAAAGTATGGTGCCACTCTATCTAAGTGATCCATAGGAATATACAATTTATCTCCTTGAGCATACTGCAAAACTAGAAATTCTATTTCTTTTTCACTTTCTTTTCTTTTTTGAGTACCTATAAATTTAGCGATACCATGTTCTACATGAACAACATAATCGCCTACTGAAATTTCATTGAAAAATGCTTGTCTTTTGATTGATTTTTTTCTAATGCCTCTCTTTTGTTTAGTGATACCAAAAATTTCTTGATCACTTAAAATCATCAATTTTGAATTTTTTGTGTTTAAAATAAAACCAGGTCCAATTTGATTAGATTCTGAAGGGATAATAAAGTTTTTTGGGGTTAAAGAATCTAAAGTTTCTGTGATTCGTGTGTGATGTGAAGTAGAAATGGCAGTCGTATTAGATTGTTGATTAAATTCTTTAATTTCTTTTGATAATAAATTTAAGTCACCGTTAAAAGAAGATGCAGAACTAAATGGCATTATGTGGATGTCTTTATTGAGTAATGTTTCTGATCCCCAAGGCATCAATTCAATTTTGTGGTTTTTAGTACTAATTTGTTGTTCAATTTTATGCCAAGATTGATGACTTATTGGGAAATTGAAAGGTATCTGTCCTTGGTTTTCTTTGTTTTGTTTTAATTGAAGAATTCGTTCTTCAATTTCCCAATAGTTATTAAATATATCTGCAGGTCTGTATAAAACAACTAATGAGTTTTCAGGCATAAAATCAATTAATGAGCCATTTGAGAAAAATCCTTGATATAACGAAATATCATCAATTGTTTCTCTGTTAATTAAGTCATTTAGATCAGTATTGATTCTTTGAGAATTTTCCGGATTACAATTTTGTAAGTCAATATGTGAGATTTGGTTTTCTAAATGAGAAATATTAAAAAAAGAAGGAAGGATTTCGGTTGCTGGAAAAAGTTTAAATTCATTAAATTCATTAATTGATCTTTGTGTTTCTGGATCAAAACTTCTAATGCTATCAATTTCGTTCCCCCAAAATTCTATTCTGTAAGGATTTTCAGATCCTATGGGGAATACATCTAAAATTCCCCCTCTTCTACTATAAGTTCCTTGAGTTGTGATTGTAGTATCGAATTCATAACCAGTTTGTTGAAGAAACCTACTGAGTTCTTCCATTGAGATGTTTTGATTTTTGAACATATCTTTTGAAGATTTGTGTAACAAATCTAATTCTATGGTCTGTTGGCATATTGCTGAAATAGAAGTTACTACTAAAGGAACATTAGTTGAATTGGAAATTTTAGAAATTGTTTCAATGCGATTGATGGAAGTTTCTCTATCTGTTTCTATTCTTTCATAAGGTAGATTTTCAACTTCAGGGAAACGTAAAACTTCTGATGATGTCCATGCGGTAAGATTTTCTTGTAGATTGATAGAATGGAATGCCGAGGGGCAAATGATCAATGTAGGTTTTTGTAAGTCCGATGCTATTGTTGAAGATAAGAATGCAATTGATTCATCAATAGTTTGTATTTGAATGTTGGATTTAGTTTTATTAATTGATTTGAAAAGATTTTGATATTCGTCTGAATTTCTTAAAAATCTTGTAAAATCCGATATATGCATCAATATTCTCCAACGTAAAAAGCTGGCACATTGTGCCAGCAACTCAACTATACAATATATTTTATTTATCTAGTTTAGTGATTGTAAATAAAATAAAAGTTCATTTTTAGAAACAAAACCTTCAAATTTTGCTGTGATGATTTGGTTTGAGTTAATTAAAAATGTCCACGGTTCAGAAGGGATACTCCAATCATATACAGGTTGAGAGACTTCAGCGCTACTTAAGTTACCTTGAATTTCACTTGGGTTATTATAAATTTCAATATGTACGAAATTAACGTCCGGTGTTTTTTGGTGTAAATTTTTCATTACTTGCATTTGAGGTCCACAAGTTGCAGTTTTACAATATCCTGGACTAGTAAAGAATAAAACAGTTGGTGTTTTTGAATTTAGGGCTTCAATTAATGTTGATTCATAGAATGGTAAATAGGGATTGTTGTCTGATGTGATGCTTGCAATATTTTGTAAACTAGAAGTTGATTTAGTTTGAGACTGAATAGCTTTTTCGCCCACATCTGGAGTTAAGCTTTTTTGTTTAACTTCTAAGAATGCAGAGGTTTGGATGTTTTCTGCAAGTTTTACGCCTATTCCCCACTTTCCAGATTGATGAAAATTTACTTCAGTTACAAAAATGGTTTTGTTATTGGGCCATAAATAGGGTACCGCAATTGTTTTTTCAATTAATTCTTCAGAATTGCCATCTAAAAAATATGTTTCAACCACTACATTGTCTGGGGTTAATGAACCTTTTCCTGATTGTATAATTCCAAATGCTAGTCGGTTTTTCCCAATAGATAAATCAGTAACCGAAAAAACTAAATTTGGTTGATTTAAATTTTCTTGGGAAGTATTTTGACAGGAATAAACAATTACTAAGCAAAGTACAAAAGAAAAATATGTTATTTTCATTACATAATTTTAATATATAGAATATATGTTGTGGAATGGCTTTTATTGAAATTTGAGGTGAAAATTTGAAAAATATTATTGTTGACCACAAAGATCGTGTAGGAATCATCTACTTAAATCGGCAAGAATATTTAAATGCATTTGATGATTTGATGGGATATGAATTAAGGGTACAAATACAAAAATTTAATTCAGATCCTCATATAGGATCTATTTTGGTGTCTGGAATGGGACGTGCTTTTTCGGCTGGTGCTGATGTAGGTGGGTTTGAGGCTACAGTAAACGGAGATCAAAAAGAAAATAGAATTAATAATTTTGATAAATGGCCTATATTTATTAAAAATTCTAAACCTGTAATTTGTGCATTGAATGGTTTTGCTGTTGGAATGGGAATTACATTACCTTTAAGTTGTGATATTAGATTAATGGCAAAATCTTCTAAAATTTCTTTTAGGTTTGCCGCGATTGGTTTAACTCCTGAATATGGAAGCTCTCATTTGTTGTCACAAATTGTAGGATATGGAAAAGCTATGGAGTATATGCTTAGTGGTAGGTTTATTGATTCTACTGAAGCCTTAGAGTCAGGTTTGGTGAATCATGTTTTTGAAGACAATGAGTTAATTGATGAATCAATTAAAATAGCAAATCAAATTGCACAAAACCCAGAATGGCAGTTAAGTGAAATCAAAAAAATGATGAGAGGGCATCTTTTATTTGATGATTTTGATAAAGTAATTGAAACTGAAAGTAAAATTTTTAGACAATCACAAGATACTGAAGCTCATAAAGAATTTTTATTGGCTTTTAGAGAAAATAGAAAACCGAATTTTCATAAATAATTTTTTCATGACTAGAATTGGAATTACCACATCTCAAGATTTTGATAATAGTAATCTAATTAAACTTGTTGAAAAATTTGGATCTGAGCATCAATTAGTAAATTCAGAAACTAATATTGCAAACAGTGGAATTGATGGATTGATACTTACTGGATCAATTTCAATCAATGGTAAACAAAAAAAGAATAACTTAGAAAGTGATATGTTAGATTATGTTTATAAGCACAAAATCCCAGTTTTAGCTATAGGCAATGGGATGATAGTGATGAATTTAAATGCTGGAGGAACTTTTTCAAATGTTTCTCACGATCATTTTACTGACAATGAACATGAATCAAATTTTCATAGGATATTTATTTCTCCAGGATCTAAATTAGCTTCTATAGTGGGTGCTGGAGGGTTTGTTCGTGTTAATAGCAGACATCAAATTGGAATACTAGAATCTGATAAATCTAGTAAATTAATGTCCTCAGCTTGGTCATTAGAAGATGGAGTAGTAGAAGCTGTTCAACATTCTGTTTACACTACTGCTTTTGGGGTTCAATTTTTACCTGATATGAGATTAGAAATTCCTCCTCATTTTGATAGGTTGTTTGAAAATTTAATTTATGATGTTAATCACACAACATAGAGCGTGAATTAATAGCTAAAATACTACAAATTGTGTTAAAATTTGCTTGCAAAATATAGCTATTAATAGTCAATAGGTGATACATGACATCAGGCAGTAAGTCAGAATTCGGATTTATTCAACCCACTCAAATTACTGATGAAATGCGGAGTTCATATTTGGATTACGCAATGAGTGTAATTGTTTCTCGTGCTTTACCTGACGTTAGAGATGGATTAAAGCCTGTTCAGAGAAGAATTTTATATGCCATGCATGATTTAGGAATGCGGCCTAATTCTAGTTATAAAAAAAGTGCTCGTTTAGTTGGAGAAGTTTTAGGAAAATGGCATCCACACGGTGATATGTCTGTGTATGATGCTATGGTTCGATTAGCTCAAGATTTCAATGTCAGGATGCCTTTAGTTGATGGTCAAGGAAACTTTGGAAGTATTGATAATGATCCTCCCGCTGCAATGCGTTATACCGAGGCTAAGCTTAGTCAAGTAGCAGAGACTATGTTGACTAATTTAGATCAAGAGACAGTTGATTGGACTTTAAATTTTGATGATACGCTTAAAGAACCTTCAGTTTTACCTGCTAGATTACCTAATTTATTGATAAACGGTGCATCTGGAATTGCTGTAGGTATGGCTACAAACATCCCACCTCATAATCCTATTGAGGTTTGTAACGCTGTTAACGCATTAATTGAGAATCCTGAATTAACTACTGAGGAATTAATGCAATTTGTTAAAGCACCTGATTTTCCTACTGGAGGAACAATTATGGGTACGCAAGGTGTCAGGGATGCTTATACAACTGGTAAGGGATCAGTAATTGTAAGGGCTGTTGCTGAAATTGAACCGATGTCAAAATCAAATAGTCGAATGCAAATTGTAGTAACTGAATTGCCTTATCAGGTAAATAAGTCAGCTTTAGTAGAGAAAATTGCTGAACTTGCAAAAACTAAAAAAGTTGAAGGTATTTCAGAAATCCGTGACGAATCTTCTAGGGACGGTATGAGGGTAGTAATAGAATTGAGAGGAGGTATTCAGCCTCAGGTAGTTTTGAACAATTTATATAAATTTACTCAGCTTCAGACACCATTTTCTGCAAATATGCTCGCACTAATTGATGGTATTCCAAAAGTTATTACTCTTAAGATAGCGATTCAAGAATATATTAAATTTCGACAAGAAGTTATAAGGAGAAGAACTGAGTATGAGCTTAGAAAAGCTCAAGAAAGAGCACATATATTAGCTGGTCTTAGGATTGCTATAGCTAATTTGGACGAAGTCATTACTTTAATTAGGGCTTCTAATGATGTTGAGTCTGCTAGAAATGAATTAATGTCTAAATTTTCTTTAGATCAACCTCAGGCACAAGCCATTTTAGATATGCAACTACGTAGACTTGCTGCACTAGAAATTGAAAAACTGGAATCTGAATATCAAGAATTACAACAAACTATTAAAGATTTAGAAGATTTGTTGGCAGACGAAAATAAAATATTATCAGTTGTTAAAGATGAAACTGATGAAGTAAAGAAAAAGTATGGAGATAAAAGGCGAACAGAGATCAGTCATGATGCGCATGACTTGTCTAGAGAAGAATTAGAGGCTCATGAACAAATTGTCATTACTTTAAGCCAAGGTGGTTATTTAAAAAGAATTCCCTCCAACGCATTTAAGAGGCAGCATAGAGGTGGTGTGGGTGTGACAGGAATGAATACTAGAGATGATGATCCTGTTAAAAATTTGATGGTAGTAGATAGTCATGACAAGCTTTTGTTTTTTACAAATAAAGGTAGAGTATTGTCGAAAATTGGTTACGAACTTCGTGCTGATCAGAGTAGAAATACAAGAGGGGTTCCTGTTGCGAATATCATAAATGTTTGGGATACAGAATCAATTAGTGCTTTAATAAATGTTGGTAAAAAACAATATGATCAATTTCAATGGTTAGTTTTAGGAACTAGGAAAGGAAGAGTTAAACGAATCAAATTAGACGATGTTTCTCATATAAGGCCGTCTGGCTTGATAATTATGAATTTAAAAGATGACGATGAAGTAGTCTCTGTAAAACTTGCAAAAAGTCGATTTATTGATCGTATAGATCCAGAAACGGGTAAACCTCAAAGAAAAACAGAGAAAGAAGAGTTTGCTAATCCTGAAACTGGTGAAATAGAAATTCGAACTACTAGACCGATTATTCAAGATGAAGTTGAAGCAGATGATATTATTTTTATCTCTGAACAAGGTATGGGAATTCGTTTTTCTATATCTGATTTACCTATTAGAAGACGGACTGCTGGTGGAGTGAAAGGTATGCAGCTTAGAACAGGTGACAGGGTTGTAGCGATGGATGTTGGCGATGACGATAGTAATTTAATGTTGATTAGCAAAGAAGGTAGAGGAAAGGTAAATCCATTGTCTGCATATAGGAGACAAGGGAGAGGTGGATTAGGATTACGAGCCTTTAAGATAAATAAAAATACTGGATTAATCGCAGATGCTCAAGTAGTTGATGATTCCAATGAAGTTTATGTGGTTTCTGAAAATGCTCAAGTGATGAGAACTAATTTAAGTGAAATTAGAACCCTTGGCGGAAGAATTACTGCAGGAGTTACTATATTTAAACCACGTGCAGGTGATTCAGTAGCTTCAATTTCCTCTGTAGGTGATTTTGAGATACCTGATGACAATAATGAAGAATCAGATTAAATCAGAAAATAGCTATAGGGTTTGCTGGAGAACCAGTCCCACCTTCAACGTATAAAGGGTTTAAGGAAAGCATGAATTCATATCTTTTTTCTTCGGCACAAACATTAGCAAGAGGTTCTAATAGAGCGTTATCTACTAATGCTACTCCATAAGCAAAAATTACTCCGTGTACACTCCAAGGAAGATTATATTCGTTAGGAGATGAATCCATCATATCCCAACCTAATATAGAAATATCTGAATCTTTTATAAATGGTAGGCATGAAGCATGTAATCCAGGCCTGCCTTCTGGAGTGGACCAAATCCCATTGTTATCTTTAGCAAATTTTTCTCTACCGCTGTACACAAAAATTGCATCACCAGATTTTATTTCTACTTCTTGGAATTTTGCAATTTCTTCTAATTCCCAACCATGAACTGGAGAATCAATGGTCACATATGGTTGGCTTCTAAATGATGGGACGTCTAATAAGATTCCTCTGGTGATGATTCCATCCTTCCATTCATCAACAGTGCCAAAAGTTGCTCCGTTAAATTGAATTACATCGTCGGGATTTTTTCCTTCCCACATTCCATCCTTGTTCCATACATGACAAAGAGCATCTATATGTGTAGTTGCAGTTCCATGATAAAAAACCCCGTAATAGTCCATAGCTGCACCACCAGAGAATGGTCTATGTTCTTTATGCATGTAATGTTGAGCAGGTCTTGGATTATCACCTGAAGGTATTACGGGTAATGGTCGACTCATTGATACTGTTCTACCTGTTTTCACTAACGAAACAGCTTCAAGTCTTTTATTATTGTCAATTAAATTAATTGCTCCAGCGGAAGCATTTTCACCCCATCTACCCCAATTGGTATTTTTAAGATATTGATCTACTTCAGCTTTAGTTGGAATTTTTTTGTTGATCATAATATTTCTACTTATCAGAAATCTTTACTCCAGCCATGTCTTCCATAAAATTTGCTATGGCAGAGTGGTCAGAGTTTCCTTTACCATCATTGATTAAAGAACCTAAGATCTGTTGGGCTAGGCTTGTAAACATTAGAGGAGCCCCAACATCCTTACCTGTAAGTAATGCATTATGAAGATCCTTTTGATGTAAAACTATTCTGAATCCTGGGTCAAAGTTTCCGCTAATCATCATTGGACCTTTGGTATTCATAACGGTACTTCCAGCTAATCCTCCCTTGATAGCATCAAAAACTACTTGGGGATCTATTCCAGATTTTTTAGCTAATACTAAAGCCTCGCCTAGAGCAGCAATATTTCCTGCAACTATGATTTGATTAGCTAATTTGGTTGTATTTCCTGCTCCGTAGTCTCCGCATAAAACAATGCTGCCAGACATGGTTGAAAGCATGTCATAGTTAGAATCAAATACTTCTTTTTTCCCGCCTACCATTACTGCTAAAGTTCCTTCTATAGCACCAGTTTCTCCTCCACTAACAGGGGCGTCCAAAAAATTTACACCTGCATTTTCACATGCTTTTGCAATTTTTTGAGATGATGCTGGAGCAATAGAACTCATATCAATTACTGTACTTCCTGAAGAGGTTCCTTCTAAAACACCATTAGGGCCTAAAATAGCTGCTTCGGATTGAGGTGAGTCTGGCACCATAGTGATGACTATAGGAGCTGATTGTGCAACTTCTGCTGCTGAGCTAGCAGATTTTGCTCCGTCAGTTACCATTTCTTCTACGGATTCAGAAACAATGTCATAAACTGTAACTGAATAATCTGCTTTCATTAGATTACGAACCATAGGTTTACCCATAATTCCCAAACCAACAAATCCTATTTCACCTCTTGCCATATTTATTCTCCTAAATTTATTTCATTGACGAAGCTTCATTATAGTTTGCTTGGATTTATGGTCAAGTTCTATTATCAACTTAAAACTTCTATGCTCTGTCATTTTCTTTGATAATATGGAACTAATTAAAGAGGAAGTAATGAAAAATTGTAAAGTTGTATTTTTAACTTCATTAAGCGACAAAGTAGTTGAAGAAATAATTTCATTTTCTCGTGACGATTTTGAAGTTATAGTTTTAAACAATTCTGATTCAGAAGATAAATGCATATCTGAAATTAAAGATTGTCAATTTCTTTTGTGTCATGGTAAATACCCCACTGATGCGATGTTAAATTCTGCAAAAAAATGTCAGTTAGTTCAGCTATTAGCTGCTGGATTTGATCAAATGAATTTGCCTTTATTAGATGCCATGCAAATTCCTTTAGCAAATAATGGTGGGGCTAATTCATGGGCAGTATCTGATCATGCTGTTTTGTTAATGTTGGCTCTATATAAAAAATTAATTGACTCGGATAAATCTACTAGAGAAGGAACTTGGAAAAAACCCATCAATGGAGAAAATACCTATGAGATGGCTAATAAAAAAGTTGGGATTTTAGGAATAGGTAATATTGGAAAAAAGGTTGCTAGACGTGTACAAGCTTTTGATTCAAAAGTTCAATACTATGACTTATTTCCATTGGATTTTCAATTAGATTCTCAATTGGATCTAAATTATGTTTCTCTTGATGAATTATTTGAAACTTCTGACATTATCACCTCACATATGCCCCTTAATGACCAAACTTTTCATATGATAAATGCTGATCGTCTTTCGCAAATGAAAAACTCATCGATACTCATCAACACTTCTAGGGGAGAAATCATTGATGAAAAAGCCCTGATATATGCATTAAATAATAATGAAATTTTAGGTGCAGGGTTAGATGTTTTTGAAACAGAACCAGTTCAATCCGATAATCCGTTATTGAAAATGGATAATGTCATAGTCACTCCTCATGTAGCAGGAACTACTTGGGATACTTGGGCTAGGAGATCAGAATTTGCTTTTAATAATATGATAAGGATTATTGAAGGTGAAAAAATATTAGGTCAAATAAATTCTTGAATGATTCAATTAGAAAAAGATTAGAAGAAAAAGAAGAAAATTTATCTGTTTTTGCGAGTAAAGTTATTAACTCTAAAGGTAGAGAAATTTTTGAAGAAGCCTGTCCTTTGCGCACTGACTTTCAGAGAGATAGAGATAGAATAGTACATTCCAAATCTTTTAGAAGAATTAAACATAAAACTCAGGTTTTTATATCACCATTAGGTGATCACTTTGTAACTAGATTAACTCACACTCTAGAAGTTTCTCAAATTGCTAGAACGATTAGTAGAGCATTGAATTTGAATGAAGATCTTACAGAAGCAATGTCTTTAGGTCATGATATTGGCCATACTCCTTTTGGTCATTTAGGGGAAGAATTGTTGTCAGAATTGTCGGGGGAAAATTTTCGTCATAACCATCAAAGTCTAAGATTAGTAGAGAAAATAGAAAAAGAAGGTAAGGGATTAAATCTCACCTTTGAAGTTAGAGAGGGAATTGCCCATCATTCAAAACCTAGGGGAGATTTTTTAGATAGAAAAAATATTGATTCAAATCTAAGCCTTGAAACACAAGTTTTGAGAGTTTCTGATGCTATTGCATATTTGAATCATGATTTGTTGGATGCCTTTAGAGCAGAAGTTTTGACTCAAGATCAATTGCCTAAATCTACGATTTCAATTTTAGGTGTTCGGCATTCTCAAAGAATCAACACTATGGTTTCCGATATTGTCGAAGCTTCTTTGCATACAATGATTAATGCCCGTCCAGAATTACCTCCTATTATTACTATGAGTTCTGAAATCAAAAATGAGATGAATTTATTAAGGGAATTTATGTTTGAGAATGTTTATTTACCTGCAAGTCAAAGTGAAGAATCACAAGCAGCAAAATCTATTTTGATTTTATTATTTAATTATTACAAAAAATTTCCACAAAAAATCCCAATGGAATATAGGGCTATTAATGAATCAGACCAAGCAGCTATGATGGATTATATTTCAGGTATGACAGATAATTTTGCAATAAGAGTTGCTGAAAATATTTCTCCAGGTATTTCAAACGTTTTTAAAAATCGTATTCCTTAAGGTGTTTCATGGTAGAACAAATTAATCGTGAAGATCTAATGAATTTTAGGATAATTCTTAGAAAAACAGCATTGATTCAAGAGCACTTGGAATCAATGCAAAGAGATTCTTTTGGAATTGAGTTTGATGCATGGAAGAAAGAAGTTGATGAAATTTGGAAACAAATATTTAAAACTATTACTTTATTGACAGATGAATCTCAAAAGATTGTATTGGAAAATATTCAGGATGAGTGGGTGAGTTATATTACTCATTACGGTGTATTAGATTTCAATCAAGATGGAGGATAATGTGACTGAAGAATTGAATATCAAAGGAAATTTAGATCTGGCAAGACATAGGGCTGAAAAAGCGCATCAGATTTTGGTCAAATTTAAACAATGCCACCTTTCTGAAGATTACGATTTACAGTTGTCACAATTTTGTACATCTTTGTCTGACATACTTTTTGCTCATGAGAATTTGAATCATTATATTGATTATTTTTTTAAAAGTGATACAAGTAATTCTCTTGAAATCGCAGATTTGATTACTGATATGATAGTGGAATTGGATCATCTCAATTGGCATACAAATCATGTATTATCAGAAGCTAAAGATATTGCTCAATATTTTTATTCAAAATAACGGATATTTCTATGTCTGAAGTTGAAGAAATCAAATCCAGGTTAGACATCGTTGATCTAATTTCAGAACATGTCAACTTAACTCAATCTGGAAGGAATTATAAAGCTAATTGTCCTTTTCATTCTGAAAGAACTCCTTCATTTATCGTTGATCCATCTCGCCAATTATGGAGATGTTTTGGGTCTTGTGCTACAGGTGGGGACGTTTTTTCCTTTTTAATGAAAGTTGAGGGTATTGAATTTCCGGAAGCTTTGAAAATTCTTGGCGAAAGAACTGGAATAGAAATTTCAAGAAATTCTTCTGCTGTTCTCAAAGATGATTATTATCAAATAAATGAAATTGCTAAAAATTTTTACAAATCAAATTTGACTTCTGATGAAGGTCAAATCGCTCTAGATTATTTAGAATCTAGAGGTATTGATTTAAAAAAAATTGATTCCTTTGATTTGGGTTATTCGCTTATAGATAGAGATTCTCTGAAAAATCATTTGTCTTTTCATCATGTAGATTTTGAAAAAGCTATAGAGTCGGGTTTATTAACTAAATTTGATAATGGAAATGTGAAGGATTTTTTTGTTGCTAGATTGATGTTTCCAATTTCTGATAGAAATGGCAGAGTAGTTGGATTTGGTGCCCGATCTTTAGATGATTCTATGCCAAAATATATCAACACTCCATCTTCTCCAGTTTTTGATAAGAAGAATATTTTGTATGCTCTTCATTTAGCTAAAGATTCAATCAGAAAAAAAAATGAGGTAGTAGTAGTAGAAGGGTATATGGATGTGATAGCTGCTCATGAGTATAGTTTTAAAAATGTTGTTGCTTCTATGGGGACAGCATTAACAGTTGAGCAAGTTCGCCAAATTAAAAATTTAGCTTCATCTTATGTTTTAGCCTTAGATCAGGATACAGCGGGGCAAGAAGCTACTCTAAGAAGTTTACAATCATCTTGGGGTATATTTGAGAGTTTAAATACATCGAAAAATGATTTTTTTTCAGACTATTCAAAAATTTTAAAAGTGCTATCAATTCCTAATGGAAAAGATCCTGATGAATTTATTCGCTCTGAATCTCAAGATTGGGGCAGAATTGTTGCTGACGCTTTGCCGCTAATGGATTATCTGATTCCATCTTTGATTTCTAGATTTGATGTAAATGTACCAGGAAATTCTCAAAAAATTTTAGAATTAATGTTTCCTATTTTAAATAATATGGATGAGATTGATAGAGGGAAATATTTGATTGAATTGGCTAATCACTTTAAAAGTTCATTTGAAAATGTGCAGGCTATGCTAAAAGTAATCTCTCAATCTAATCAAAGAAATGATTATGAGAATCAAAAATCTACTCCCAAATCATCTAGAATGATTTATTTGTTAGCGTTAATTTTTTCAAGTCAACCATTGAAAGAGAAATCTAAGGAACTAAATTTTGAAATATTTGATTTGGAATCAAGCTATTTATTAAAAGAGTATTTTAAGTTCGATAATTTGATAGATTTTGAAAACTCTCTTAACGAAGACTACTCTAAATTTTATAATGAGATTATAGAAACGCAGTTACTTGAGACTACTCAAGATTCATTCAATGAGTCTTATGAGTTTTGTGTAAAAACTTTAAATAAAGAAAGATATAAAATTGCTGCAGCGACTTTCAGTGAGTCACATGGATTGGATTTTCCTACTGAAGATCAAATTAATCAAATTAATGAAATTAATGCAAAAATTAGAGATTCATGAACATTTTCTTTAGATACGCATTATTGTTTGCTAGAATAGAATATATACAATCTTTAGGGGGAAATCATGTCAACTGACGGGATTCAAAATTTTAGTGGGGATGCTGAATTGATAGATGGGGCATTAAGAGATAATGACTCTGAAGAAGATACATATCAAGATGATCAAGATGATCAAGATAATGATGAAATTTCTGCCTCAGATGAAGATGATGAAGATGATGATGAAGATCACTCAGTTGTAGAACTTGGAATGGAAAAAACATTAGATGATGATGTTTTTAACAATGATGATGCTCCTCCCTCTCTAGAAGATCTCAAGGCAAAAGCAACTAGGGAATGGGAGCGTGAAATTGGGTCTGTAGAAATAATTGATGATCCAGTTAGGATGTACTTAAGAGAAATTGGTAGAGTTGACTTGTTACGTGCTGTTGAAGAACGGGATTTGGCTAGGAAATTTGAGGCTAAAAGATATGTTGAAAATTCAGAAGATCGACTATCTGAAGGCAATCCTTTTCCTAAAGCTAGAGATATTGTGATTCAGATGATGGATAAAGTCAGTGATAGTGAAGACATTATCAAGGCAATTCTAGTTTCAAAAGAAGTTCCATTTGATGGAACGCTTCCAGATTTAATGGCGAATCCTGATATAAGAAGTGCATTAGATGGGATATTTCAGGATGAATCATTAGAACAAATAGCAGCAATATTATCTGAATTGACTGATCAAGATCCTCCTGAAGTTGATACATTGAAAGAGATGATTAAACAGGCATCGATCAATTCTAGGCTTTTACCTGATGATATATTCAAAGTGATCACAGGATCCCCCTCATTAAGTGAATTAAAAACTATTGCACAGAGTGATAATATTTCAGATGAAATGCAACCTTACGAATTACTATATCGTCAACATTTAGAAAGAATTAAACAACGGGGAGATGATGCTCAACAACATTTGTCTGAGGCTAATTTACGGTTAGTTGTAAGTGTTGCGAAGAAATATATAGGTAGAGGAATGTCTCTTTTAGATTTAATTCAAGAAGGTAATATTGGATTGATTCGTGCTGTTGAAAAATTTGATTATCGTAAAGGCTATAAGTTTAGTACTTATGCAACTTGGTGGATTAGACAAGCAATTACTAGGGCTATAGCTGATCAGGCTAGAACTATTAGAATTCCAGTTCATATGGTTGAAACTATTAATAAACT
>MDSW01009316.1_pt1 | contig 27265 bp, 26 predicted proteins | sample 811171 | NCBI WGS metagenome assembly MDSW01 (sample SAMN05326641, study PRJNA326480) | marine metagenome | isolation source: seawater | place: Atlantic Ocean: North West | collected 2012 | reverse complement strand
ATGCTTCATCACTCATCTTTTTTTGTATTTCTTTTCTTTTTGTATTTGTGCTTATCAATAGGTCGCTGAATTTGTTAGCTTTTTCTTTATCATCTGTTAACAGGCATTCTATTCCGATAGAAATATCATCTAATCTACCTGAGGCATTGATTTTTGGAGCAATGGAAAAACCTAAATCCTGACTTGTTAGCTTTTTATAATTTTTACCAGATTTTTCAATTAACGACTGTATCCCTTTAACGCAATCACCGTTTCTAATTATTTTAAGGCCTCTATCAACTAAGACTCTATTATTGAAATCAAGTTTAACAACATCAGCAATAGTTCCAAGTGCAACTAAATCCAAAAATTTAAGAGGAATTTTTCCGGCATTGCTCATCCCTTGCCTCTCAAGCTCTTTTGCTAATCCAGCCATTAGATAAAACGCAACTCCAATACCAGCAAGATGGGGACTTTTAAATTTACTATCAAATAAGTTGGGGTTCAAAATTACATTTGCATTTGGAAGTGACTGTCCTGGTAGATGATGATCTGTCACCAAAACGTCAATCCCAAGTTTTCGCGCTTCATCTATCCCTTTAAAACTCGAAATTCCATTATCAACAGTTACTATTAATTTTGGGTTCCTTTTTTTTGCTTCGTCTACTACGCTAGGAGTCAGTCCATACCCATCTTTCATTCTGTTGGGTACAATGTAGCTGAAATTCTCAAAACCAAACTCACCTAAGCATCTTATCAAGAGACTGACACTGGTTGCGCCATCAACATCATAGTCCCCAACAATCACAATCTTATCTTTCTTATATTTTAGAAGAATTTCTATGGCTTCATCTATGTTATTCAAAGAACTAATTGGTGCTAAAGAGCTTAATTTATATGAGATTTGCTTTTTATTTGTGATACCCCTTGATGACAATATCCTGGAAATAACGGGACCAAAGTCCGCTAGATCAGGATGCAGATAAAACTCTCTTTCTGTTATTTTATTTTGCATGAGATTATTATTTTTCATTTTTCCTATGAAATAATTAAATATTGATGACAAAGAACAAGCAGTAGATAATAAACATATTAACAGTGTTTATGGTTTCATTAATCACATTTATTTTAAATTATATTTTCAAAAAAAATGCAATTCTCAAAAGAAAAAAATCTAGATACATCAATCAGGTCTGTCGAAAGCGGAAGGATTTTAGTCGGTGAAGAATATATTTCTCATTCCCTCGTACTCAATGCTGATGAAATTATTGGTAGATGGATGGGCCCTAATGCAGACCATACCTCGTTCGATCAAATCAAATATATTTTAGAAAAAGAACCGGATGTAATTATTTTTGGCACAGGAGATAAATCTGTTATACCTCAGAGAAACCTTGTGTTTGATCTAGCTAAGAAAAATATTGGCATTGAAGTAATGACCTCTACCGCTGCTGCTAAAACATTCAATATCCTTATCTCTGAAGGTAGAAATCCAGTAGCAATAATAATAATTGACTGATTTACTAGATTGATGGAATTACTTTCATTGGATCTATAGGGTCGCCGGACTGTCTGATCTCAAAGTATAATTGAGGAGATTTAGTGGGTCCAAGGCCCATCGTTGCAATTTGTTGACCTTGCTTAACAAAATCACCAGAATTAACCTGAATTGCCTCATTGTAGCCATAAGCACTGAGAAAGACGTCATTATGTTTAACGATAACCAGCTGACCAAAACCAGAAAGGCCATTCCCTGCATATACTACCTCTCCATCTGATGAGGCAGTGACTGCTTGACCAAGAATACCATCAAAAAGAATTCCGCTTGAAGTCGATGATTTCTTTTTAAACTTTTTTATAACATTTCCATTCGTAGGTGGTCTCCACTTCGCATCACTTTGTATTACTCTTTTCTTGGCAATCTTTGTTTTTTTCTGGGTTGGTGGACTCAGTGATTCAGTTGATCTTATATTTTTGGGTGATGAGAGTTTTAGTATCTGACCTGGATATATAAGCTCTTTGTCTGAAATCTTATTCCATGCAATTAAATCTTGAGGATTTATTCCGTATCTCCATGCGATGAAATATAGGGTTTCACCGTATCTAACAAAATGCCTTTTTTCTTCTGAAAGCTCCAAACGAGGATGCATGCAACCAGATATGAAAGTGATTAATAATATTACAAAAAAAAAAGATTTTTTAAATATATTCATATTTATTTAAGAGAATTTCCAAAAATACAAAAAAATCATAAATATGATAAATATTATAGACCAACCGATTCTATTTATATATTTCTCAATCATATTCTTTATATTTTCTCCGCCAAAATATATCAAAAAAGCAATAAGGAAAAATCTTGCCCCTCTTCCGATAACAGAAAATAAAATAAATCCAAAGAGGTTGATCCCAGTCATACCTGCTGCAATGGTAAATATTTTGTATGGTATTGGTGAGAATCCAGCCAATAAAATTGCCCACATACCCCATTTGGAAAACCAAATTTTGGAATTTTCATACGAATTCCAATAGACGCTCTCTTTTAACCATGGTTCAACTGAATCGAATATAAAGTAACCTATCAGATACCCAAGGATCCCACCGAGAACTGAGCTTATAGTTGTTATTAAGGCCAGAAACCATATTTTATCTTGTCTTGCCAGAGATATAGGAATGAGCATAACATCGGGTGGAATTGGAAAAAATGAAGATTCCGCAAAACTCAAAGCGCATAAATAACGATGCGCGGACGGTTTTTTTGACCAAAACATTATTTTTTTATAAAGAAAATCAAAAATATTTATTCACCTTCTAGTTATTTTTTAAGTTTTTTCCTTTTATAAGTGGCACAAAACTTACTGCGCCAAGCTTCTTGTACTCAAATTTCTCCTTACATCTTTTTACATTAATTAACTCCTGCTTTCCCTCCGGTCCCATTGGCATAACAAGAGTTCCATTAATAGCTAATTGTTGCATTAATTTTTCAGGGACCTCAGCGGCTGCGGCTGTTACAATTATTCCATCATAAGGGCCATATTTCTTCCATCCATTCCAACCATCATCATGGAGATAACTAACATTATAGATGCCTATTGATCTGAGTCTTTTTTTACTTTTAATTAAAAGATCTTTGATACGCTCAACGCTGAATATCTTATCAAATAAAAGGGATAAAATTGCAGTTTGATAACCGCATCCTGTCCCTATTTCTAAAATTTTTCCTCCCTGAACATGCTTTAATAACTCTTCCGTCATTCTTGCTACAATGAACGGCTGACTGATAGTTTGACCATATCCTATTGGTAGTGCTGTATCCTCATAAGCTCGACTTGCGAGCGCTTCATCTACGAAGATATGTCGAGGTATTACTCTAATTTTATCTAAAACATCTAATGATTTTATACCCTGATCTTCTAATCTCTTTGCAAGACGATTACGAGTTCGATCTGACGTCATACCAATTCCCCGTTTATCATCGTAATTATTTGTCATTTTGACAACCAAGTCTTTGTATCATTTAAAACTGAACTAAAAGTCATATCAATATGAATTGGAGTTACAGATATAGAGTGATTTGATACTGCATGAAAGTCAGTTCCTGGACCTGCATCATTCGCGATACCTGGTAATCCAATCTGATATATGGATCTATTGTCATTAATAGTTTGCTTTTTCACGGGTATTGAGCGTTGTCTGTTACCTAATCTTGTTCCTCTGTATCCATTGAGTTCCTCGAATTTTTTGGCCGGTACATTTACATTCAATATAGTATCTGAAGGTAAATTAGACTGATTAATCCTTTTAACGATATCGACAGTCACTTTTGAAGCAACTTTATAATCACTTGTATTTTTACCTAAAGAAGATACTGCTATCGATGGCATATCAAGAACTCTTCCCTCAATTGCCGCAGCGACAGTTCCAGAGTAAAGAACATCTTCTCCGAGATTCGCGCCATGATTTACACCAGATATAACAATGTCGGGCGTCACATCTAATATACCTGATAGACCGAGATAAACCGTGTCTGCTGGTGTTCCATCGACAACGAATACATCATGAGACACCTTTAGAACTTCTAAATTTTTTCGAAGTGATAAAGAGCTACTCGACCCTGAGTGATTTTCTTTTGGCGCAAACATAATTACTCTGGCTATTTTTTTTAGAGACTTGAAAAGAATATTTATTCCTTCCGCTCTATAACCATCATCATTACTCAATAAAATAATCATTTGATAAATTAAACTTCTAAATTAAGCTATTTGTAAATAAAATGAATTCACATAGATAAAAACACAATTACGACAATGAATACAAAAGATAAAGATAGTTCAAGTATATCATCAGAAGATCGAGAATTATTTCGAAATGCGGTTAAAAACTCAATACCAATAAAAAAAAGCAATTTGAGAGTTAATTTTAAAAGTAAACCAAAAGCAAGAGCAAATCAAACTAGGAAAGATGAAGAAGAAGTCTTGATTGAGACTCTTCAAGGGGGTATCGAAAATCAAGAAAAATCAACTTCTCAATTTTTGGAATTTCATAGGAGTGGTTTAAGTAAAAAAGTTATTAGGAAACTTCAAAAGGGATCGTATAGCATTCAAGCCGAAATAGATCTCCATGGAATGACCGTTAATAATGCAAATGAAGAGCTTAAATCATTTGTTAATAGTTGCGTATTACACAATTATACATGTGTCAGAGTCATACATGGTAAAGGATTAGGCTCTGGAGACAGAGGGCCTGTCCTGAAATACGAAGTCACTAGATTATTAAAAAAATGGAAACAAGTTTTAGCTTTTGTCTCTGCAAGGCAGGCTGATGGAGGGACAGGTGCACTTTATGTTCTTCTGAGAAATAGCAAATAAATATTTAATCAACAATAAAATAAAAAACCTCATTTTTTCCGATATACCCAAGATCATTCCTTGCTCTTTCCTCAATTGATTCTTTTCGCTCCCTTAGATTTGTGATTTCTGCGATTAAGTTTTCATTCCTTACTTCAAGATTTCTGTTCTGACCGACTTGCTTAATAATCTGAGATGAAAGAAAACGATTTTTTTGATACCCATCCTCAGAGAGCCATATCTGATAATTAAGAAATAATGTTAAGACAAATACGAATAAAATCATCCATCTAATATTCTCCATGAAATTATTTCCTATATTAAATTAATGGAACTGAAAAAGCCTCATCAGGTTTATAAAATGCATTATCTCCAAGATATTCTTCAATCCGAAGTAATTGATTGTATTTTGATATTCGATCTGACCTTGATAATGATCCAGTTTTAATTTGAGTTGCCCTAGTTCCTACAGCAATATCGGAGATTGTTGAATCAGATGTTTCTCCAGATCTGTGAGAGATAATGGCTGAATATTCAGAAGCAATAGCTAAATCAATTGCGTTAATTGTTTCTGATATGGTTCCTATTTGATTAGGCTTAATAAGAATTGAGTTAGCAATTTCATCTTTAATTCCTTTTTGAAGAATTTTGGTGTTCGTAACAAAAAGATCATCACCGACTAGTTGGATCCGCTCCCCTAACGCACCTGACAGAATAGACCATCCTTCCCAGTCAGATTCATCCATTCCATCCTCTATGGATATGATCGGATATGAATCAACTAAATCTTTCAGAAAGTCACTGAATCCCGAAGCATCAAATCTTAATCCCTCGGAATCGAGGTAATAATGACCCTCTCTGTAAAACTCACTGCTTGCGACGTCCAAAGCTAGAAGAATATCTTTTTTCTCTTTTAAACCTGATATTCTTATTGCTTCAGAAATTGTATCGAGAGCTTCTCTGTTTGATTTTAAATTTGGTGCAAATCCACCTTCATCTCCAACAGCTGTATTAAGTGATTGTTTTTTTAGAACGCTCTTCAATGCATGAAAAACTTCTACTCCATATCTAAGCGATTCTCTGAATGATGATGCGCCAACTGGGATAATCATAAATTCTTGAATATCAATACTATTATCAGCGTGCGCACCTCCATTGATGATATTCATCATTGGGATTGGCATATTGCTGCCGTCACCAAAATATCTAAATAAAGGAATATTTTTCGATCTAGAGCAAGCTTTAGAAAAGGCCATCGAGACAGCAAGTATTGAATTAGCACCCAGATTACTCTTATTTGGTGTTCCATCTAATTTGATTAAAATTTGATCTAGTTCTTTTTGATTATTAAAATTTGAATTTAGTAACTCTTTACTAATTATTTTATTTACGTTGTCAACGGCATTTAAAACCCCTTGACCAAGATATCTCTCTATATTGCCATCTCTGAGTTCTACAGCCTCTCGACTTCCAGTCGATGCTCCAGACGGAACAGCAGCTCGGCCGAAACTCCCATCACTTAGAAATATTTCTGCCTCAATTGTTGGGTTACCTCTTGAGTCAATGATTTCTCGCCCTTGAATTTTTGTTATTGTAAACATTAAGATTTATTTATTAATGAAAATTTAAATTTTTTGTATTTAATAATACTGATCTTCTATGAAATCTTTTGTTTTTACAGCACTATCAATTTGAAGAAGAGTTTCGAGTAGATCATGCATCTGCTTTAATGGCCAGGAATTAGGACCATCACTTAGAGCTTTATTGGGATTACTGTGTGTCTCCATAAATAAACCAGAAACTCCTGAAGCTATCGCAGCTCTGGCAAGAACAGGTATGAATTCTCGAGCACCGCCTGATTTTATCCCTTTACTCCCAGGTAATTGAACAGAGTGAGTAGCATCAAAAACAACCGGACAACCTGTTTTCCTCAAAATAGCCAAGCTCCTCATATCCGATACAAGATTGTTATAACCAAATGTAAATCCTCTCTCGCATACCATGATTTTCTTATTACCCGTTGATTTTGCCTTATCAACTACATTTTGCATCTCTTCAGGTGACAAAAATTGTCCTTTTTTAATACTGACTGGCTTTCCTTGTTTTGCAACATTTAAAATAAAATTTGTTTGTCTGCACAAAAATGATGGAGTTTGCAGGACATCTACAACATCAGCTACTTCATTTATGGGTGAGTCTTCGTGAACATCAGTAATAACTGGTATATCTAATTGAGATTTTACCTCAGACAATATTCTTAAGCCTTCTTCAATACCTGGTCCTCTATAACTTGATATGGAGCTTCTGTTCGCTTTATCGAAAGACGATTTATAGATAAATGGTATATTGAGTTTATTAGTTATGTTTTTAAGCTCTCCTGCAGTATCGATGGCTGATTGTTCGCTCTCAACCACACAATTACCAGACATTAAAAAAAAGGGATTATTATTTGATACTTTAAAATTGATTAAATTCATTTAATTTCTCACCTGATTTTTGAACTTAATCGTTGCACCTATAAAGCTCGTGAATAATGGATGCCCATCTCTTGGGTTGGAAGTAAATTCAGGATGAAACTGAGTAGCAATAAACCAAGGGTGATCTGGAATTTCAATCGCCTCCACTAAATCATCAACTGATAGACCTGAAAATTTAATTCCATTTTTTTTAAGATCTTCCCTGTAGTTATTATTAAATTCATATCTGTGCCTATGACGCTCCTTTATAACTTCATTATTATAGATAGAGTGCATCAAAGAACCTTCAGACAAATATATTTCTTGAGCACCAAGTCTCATGGTTCCGCCAAGATCAGAGTTTTCATCCCTTTCTTCAATATCACCACTTTCTTCCTGCCACTCAGTTATTAATGCAATAACAGGATGTTTTGTTTTTTTATCGAATTCTGTGCTTTGAGCGCCATCAAGTTCTGCAAGATTTCTTGCAGCCTCAATAATTGCTACTTGCATTCCCAAACAAATGCCAAGATAAGGAATACCATTTTCTCTTGCATATTTTACTGTCGCAATTTTACCTTCTATGCCTCTATCACCAAATCCACCTGGCACAACTATCCCATCCATATCTGATAGTACTTCTAGCCCATTTTTTTCAATATCCTGTGACTCAATATAATGAATTTTTACATTTGTTAGTGTTTTTATACCTCCGTGAAGCAAAGCCTCAGTAAGAGAGATATATGCATCGCGTAAATCAACATATTTTCCTACCATAGCGATATTGACTTCAGTTTTAGCTGATTTCTTAGCTGTCACTATAGATGACCACTCACTCAAATCAGTCCTAGAGGACTTAAGTTTTAATTGGCTCATGACTATAGTATCTAGAGCCTGTTGATGCATCATTTCAGGTATCTTATAGAGATCATCCACATCATAGGCGGATATCACAGCCTCCTCTTGAACATTTGTAAAGAGGGCTATTTTTTTTCTTTGCTCATCAGGAAGAATCTGCTCTGATCTACAAACCAATATATCAGGCTGAATGCCTATCGATCTTAATTCTTTTACAGAATGTTGTGTGGGTTTAGTTTTTATTTCTGATGATGTTGCAATATAAGGAACAAGAGTAAGGTGCACATAAACTACCTTTTCAGAGCCTAATTCAATTCCCATTTGACGAATTGCTTCCATGAATGGAAGAGATTCAATATCGCCAACCGTTCCTCCAACTTCGACTAAACATATGTCAGCCTCATTAGATCCTCTTCTAATTCCATCTTTTATTGCATCAGTAATATGAGGAATTACCTGCACAGTCGCACCGAGGTATTCGCCTCTCCTTTCTTTAGCTATAACTGATTCATAAATTCTTCCAGCAGTATAATTACTATCTCTTCCAGTTTCTGTTCTCACAAATCTTTCGTAATGACCAAGATCTAGATCGGTCTCTGTTCCATCAGATGTCACAAAAACCTCTCCATGCTGAAAGGGGCTCATTGTTCCTGGATCAACATTAATATAAGGATCCAATTTAATCATACTTATTGATAATCCTTTGGATTCTAAAATTGCTCCGAGACAGGCAGATGTTATCCCTTTACCAAGAGAGGAAACAACACCACCTGTTATGAATACGTAAGATGACATTATCTACTCCAAACCTTTTTGTTTGAAAATAGATTATGCAAAAGCCTTATATTACATTTCAATATCGAGAATAAATAAGAAATAATATTTTGATTTTTTTGGAGGAAGAACACTGTTTTTATCAACCCGCCTTTTAAATGTAGACGGCTTTAAAACTTACCAGATCATAAGTACCAAAACAATGTAAATTAAAAAATAATATTCTAATTAGTCATTTAACTCAGGTTTTTTATGCCAGTTTATTTTGTAACCATTAGATTTTGAAAACTTTTCCGCAATCCAAAAATTACCCACACTGACAACTTCATTCTCATAAAAAAATAATGGGATCCTGTTTCTCATCCAAGGATAGATTTTATTCTCTTGGAATAGTTTTTTGAGTTTATAATGATGCTTCTTTCCAGCAGGTTTAATTATCTCGCCTCCAACTCTGAAAGATAGCTTTAAACCGTTCTTGGCTATTCTTGGATCTATTCCCGTATCTTTTGATTTATTTAGTGAAATAGAACCCATTCCATAATCCAAATCAATAGTTTTATTTGGAAATAAATTCAATAATTCATTATTTTGTCTAGGTAGCTTGGGAATGATATATATTTTTTTTCTGTAGTGATAAATATCAGCATCCGGGAATTTTATAAATTTATTTTCTTCTCTCTTTATTATAAATCTTAATGTTTTTACTCCATCCATCAGTTGTTTATATGAGGGATTTTTTAAATTTTTCATTCTCAATATGAATCTGATTAGATTTCTTTGCCTATTACCAGATAATTTAATAAATTGTTCTGAATCAATATATTTTTCATTACCTATATTGAAGAGGTCTATTTTGGCAATATCCTCTGATCTCTCACTTGCTTCAAGTGCGAGCGATGTTACTTTGGAAAATCTTTTATTTATTGATGGCCATCTTTTCTCTAACTGAGGGATAATTTTATTTCTAAGAAAATTTCTATCGAATGTATTGTCCTTATTTGAAAAATCTTCTATCCATTCAAGATTTTTTATTTTTGCATAATTAATAAGTTCAGCCTTCGAATACCTAAGAAAAGGTCTAAGAAGCATGCCATCAGCAAATATTCTTATAGGCTTAATTCCTGATAATCCATCAACTCCGCTTCCTCTTAATACACTGAGAAGTAATGTTTCTGCCTGGTCGTCTTTATGATGAGCAGTCAAAAGCCAGTCATTTGACTCTATATATTTGCTTAGTACCTTATATCTTTGATCTCTCATCTCACATTCAGTTCCTTTACCTGATTTTTTTTCAATTTGAATTTTTTCAGAGATGAGCTTTACTCCATATACTTTCGCTGTATCAATACAAAATTTTTCCCATTCACTCGATAGATGGTGTTGTTGGTGATTGATATGAATTGCTACAATAGGAATGTTTAAATTAATTCTAGTAAGTGAGTAAAGCAGAACTGTTGAGTCCAACCCGCCACTATAAGCTACGATAATTTTTTTTGGATGATTGGCCTGATCTAGGTAATGATTAAAAAAATCATTTAAGTCATCTGTATTAAACATACAATATAGTCACAAACTAAACTTGTGTGTATTCCCCATAAGCTGCAATCTTTTTTTGACGCATAGAAACTAATGATTTTTCGTCAAATTCATTCAAATTATTAAGATTTTTAAGCAGCCTGAGTTTCAATTTATCAGCCATACCTTCAAAATCTCTATGAGCTCCACCTAATGGCTCTCCTATAACCTCATCAATCAGCGAAAATTTTTTCAATTTTTCTGCAGTAATGTGCATCGCACCTGCAGCCTTTTCAGCCATATTTGAATCTTTCCATAATATTGATGCGCATCCTTCAGGGGAGATAACAGAATATATACTATATTCAAGCATCAATAATTTATCAGAAACACCTATTGCGAGCGCCCCTCCTGAACCGCCTTCGCCGATAATGACAGAAATAATAGGAGTAGATATTTTTGACATTTCAAGTAAATTTTTTGCGATTGCCTCACTTTGTCCTCGCTCTTCAGCTCCAAGTCCTGGATATGCTCCAGGAGTATCAATAAAAGAAATTATTGGCAGATTAAATTTTTCTGCTAATTTCATTAATCTTAAAGATTTTCTGTAGCCTTCAGGTTTAGGCATGCCATAATTTCGCCTAACTCTCTCTTTTGTATCGCGACCTTTTTGATGGCCTATCATTAAAACAGGAATATCATCTAATCTACCAATCCCTCCAATGATAGCAGTATCATCGGAAAACATTCTATCGCCGTGAAGCTCAACAAAATCTTTAAAAATATGCGAAACATAATCTAGGGAATATGGTCTCATTGGGTGACGAGAGATCTGTGCTACCTGCCAATCAGAAAGTTTTTTATATATATTTTCTGTAATTGCTTTATTTTCTTTTAACAAACGCATTCTTTCTCGTTTGATATTTTCCTTTGAATCATCAATATATTTGAGCTCTTCTAATCTTGCCTCTATTTCAGCAATTGGTTTTTCAAATTCAAGAAATTTAGAATCAATCATAATTTTATTATTTAAGTATTTTTTAATTTCATAAGATGTTAATTTTAATAGCTAAAATTAAATGAATCTCTTCCGATTATTGACGATAAGTTTTTACGGAGTTCGCTGGTTGGTTTCACATTCCAATCATCCCCGAGATCGACTCTTCCTTTAGCAGATTCATTCTCATAATTTATTGCTACTTGGCAATCTCCATTGTCAGTCATTTTTAAAATATGTCTAATTCTATCAAGAATATCAGAATCACTATACTTACCATTCAATTGTATAGTAAGTAATTTTGCCTTTTCAGTTATGACATCATCAATAAATCTAACTTTGTCGGCGTTAATTTGCCATGAAGATGAAAATTCATCAAATCTCAACTTTCCTTCAACTATTATAATTTTATCTTTCTTTAAAAACTCTTTATTTTGAAAAAAACTGTCACTAAAAAATACCGTATCAATCCTGGCAGTATCATCATCGAGAATAACAGTGATCCTATTCCCTCGTTTTTTTATATCCGCTATCAATCCAGCAACTTTTATTTCTTTCTGTTTATATTGAAACTTTTTTTCTGTCCTATTTGGAGGTTCTTGACTGCAGACTTCTTTCAATGAACTACCTGTTAGGAAGTAGGAGTCGCTCTTAATAGAATGAAATGGATGTCCTGTTAAATAGAGGCCAAGCGATTCTTTTTCCTTTTTAAGAAAAATGCTTTCTTCCCATTCTTGCATATTTTCTTCTAACAATACCTCCACGACAGAACTATCAACTATCCCAAACATATCTCCTTGGCCTGCTGCTGAATCTCTTGCTGACTGATCTGCACCTTTAATTGCATCCGCCAATTTTATAGTGAGTAATTTTCTAGTCATCTTAAACTCATCCATGGAGCCACTCTTTATCAGAGCCTCTAGTACTCTACGATTAATCTTTTCTGCGCCCATTCTTTTGCAAAAATTATTTAAGTTATCGAAGGGTCCATTAGATTCTCTCTCAGTAATAATTGATTCAACAGTAGACTTGCCAACACCCTTTATTGCCCCTAGACCGTAAAGTATCTCTTTATCATTCAGTACCATAAACTCATAAAGAGAATTATTAATTGAGGGCTTTGAAATTTCTATCTCATGATTCGAACAATCATCTTTAATCATTATTAACCTATCTGTATTATCAATTTCAGCAGTCATAACTGCTGCCAAAAAATAGGAGGTATGATGTGCCTTTAAATATGCGGTTTGATAAGAAATTAATGCATACGCCGCCGAATGAGATTTATTAAACCCATAACCTGCAAATTTTTCCATTAAGTCAAAAATATATGATGCTGTTCTCTCAGAAACCTCTCTGTTCTTAGATCCTTCTATAAAAATCTGGCGCTGTTTTGCCATTTCATCAATCTTCTTTTTTCCCATGGCTCTTCTCAGGATATCAGCACTTCCAAGAGAGTATCCAGCAAGGACTTGAGCTATTTGCATAACTTGCTCTTGATACAAGATAACTCCATATGTTTCCTCGAGGATAGATTTTAGTTTCGGGTGAAAATAATCAATATTTATATTATTTTGATGCTTCCTGTTAATAAAATCATCCACCATGCCTGACTGGAGTGGTCCTGGCCTGAATAAAGCAACAAGGGCAATAAGATCTTCAAATTGATCAGGTTGCATTCTTTTTATCAGATCCCTCATACCCGTTGATTCAAGCTGAAAAACGGCTGTTGTCTTGCAAGACCTTAATAGGTCAAATGTTTTCTTATCAGTCAAAGGAATTTCATGTATTATGAGATTTTCATCTTGAGCAGCTTTGTTAACTAACTCTATTGTTAGATCAATAATGGTGAGTGTCCTTAAACCCAAAAAATCAAATTTTACTAGGCCAGCTGCCTCTACATCGTCTTTGTCAAATTGAGTTACCACATTTAATTGATCTTCTTCACAATAAAGCGGCGTAAAATCAGTAAGATTTTCTGGGGCAATTACAACTCCACCTGCATGTTTACCTGCATTTCTAACAAGACCTTCAAGTGATTTTGCAAGATTGATAATCGCTTCAATTTCTTCATCCTGAGAATACATTCTTCTTAGCTCTTCATCTTGCGCAATTGCTTTATCGAGAGTCATACCCACCTCAAAAGGTATTTGTTTGGCAATTTTATCCACAAAGCCATAAGGCTGATCTAAAACTCTTCCAACATCCCTGATAACAGCTCTTGCTGCCATAGTTCCGTATGTAATAATCTGAGAAACTTTCTCACTCCCATACTTTTGAGATACATAATCAATAACTCTATCTCTTCCATCCATACAAAAATCAATATCAAAATCCGGCATTGATACTCTCTCTTGATTTAAAAATCTCTCAAATAAGAGCCCATATTCCAGGGGATCAATATCAGTAATCCCAAGCGAATAAGCTACAAGTGATCCAGCACCAGAACCCCTTCCTGGTCCAACTGGTATCTTGTTGGCTTTAGCCCATTCAATGAAATCAGAGACAATAAGGAAATAGCTAGAAAAACCCATTTTACTTATAACATTTAGCTCTTCTTTTAACCGGTTTTTATAAACTAATGTTTGGTTATTTTTTTGTTGATCAATTTTTCTTTTAAGTATTAAATTTAAACCTTCATTAGATTTTTTTTCTAAAAAATCCTCGGCTGATCCTTTGTTAGGTATAGGAAAGATTGGCAAGTATGATTTGCCCAAATCCAGCTTTAAATTACACCTCTTTGCTATCTCTATAGAATTTGATAATGCTTCCGGGATATCAGAAAAAAGTGAAGCGATTTCCGAACTAGTTTTTAGATATTGTTGTTTACTATATATCCTAGGTCTTTTGAGATCTGATAGGATTGTTCCATCGTGAATACACACTCTAGCCTCATGAGAATCAAAATCATTTTCTGATATAAATCTGACATCATTTGATGCAACGACAGGGGTAGAAAAATCATTTGCTAGAAATAGTGCCTGCTGAATATAGTCCTCCTCAAATGTTCTATTTGTTCTTGTTAGTTCTATGTAAAAACGGTCATCAAATAACTGCATCCATGTATCAAGCAAATTTGCTGCCAAATCGTGATGATCATTGATAAGCGCTCTTCCTACATCACCATTTATTCCAGCAGACAAAGCAATTAACCCACTGCAATTGGCTTTATTGAGCCATTCTTTATGTATTCTTGGCCCATGACGTGTTTGTCCTTCCAGCCAACTTTTTGTAATCAGTTGTGTGAGATTTTTATAACCCTCATTATTTGCGCACAAAAGAATAATATTATTGTGTCTTGACTCATCGTCAGGGTCAGCAATAAATAAATCACAACCGATAATTGGTTTAATCCCATAATTAATAGCTTGACGATAAAATTTTACCATACCGAATACGTTATTTTGATCTGTGAGAGTTACAGCAGGAAAATTATTAGTAGCACACTCTTGCATCAAATTGGGAATACGTATTGTACTATCCATAATTGAGTATTGTGTATGTATATTAAGATGTACAAAACTATGATTCATGAGTATTTTGTTTTCCAAAAATAGGTTAAATATATTAACTATAATTATTAAGTTACATTACCAAATAATATTTATTCATCAAGTAACATTTAATCTTATACGAAAGGTTTAAATGTAAGCCTATGAATAGGGCAAGGTCCCAAGATCTGGATAGCTTTTAAATGTTGTTTTGTGCCATAACCTTTGTGACTAGAGAAGAAATAACCAGGATAAACTTTGTCAAGATTGATCATTAAGTTATCTCTATAGACTTTTGCAATAATTGAAGCTGCACTAATTTCAGCTACCGTGCCATCTCCCCCTATTACAGATCGACCTTTTATACTCATGCCAAAAAAATCCAAATCTGGAATCTTATTACCATCCACTGAAACTGATGATGGATATACTCCTAGATTTAATATACTTCTTCGCATAGCAAGCATTGTTGCCTGAAGAATATTTATAGAATCAATCTCCGATGCATCTGAATAAGAAATTGCCCACGTTACTGCCTTACAAAAAATCTCATCAGAGATTATTTTTCTTTTGGTATTAGTGATTTTTTTTGAATCATCGAGATCTGAAGGAATGCAATTATTGTCCAGAATAACCGCAGCGGCTACTACAGGACCAGCAATAGTTCCTCTTCCAACCTCATCGATACCTGCTATTAATTTATTTACCATAGAGTTTTAACACCTCGGCAGCCGCAAGACGATTTGCATTCCGAGATAACATCTCTCTAATTCTAGTGTACTTTGGCGTGATGTAATCGCTATATTCTTGATTATTAAGAATATTAAAAATTGCTTTGTATAATTTATGCTCATCCAAGTTATTTTGGATGTATTCTGGAATTATTTGATCATCAAGTAGAATATTTGGCAACGTAAAATATTTTGTTTTAACTAAAATATTTAAAAAAAAGTAAGATAAGGATGATACTTTATATGCAGCAACTGCCGGTCGACTTAATAAGGCAGCCTCTAATACTGACGTACCCGACGACGCCAAAACCACATCAGATGCAATCATGCATTCATGCGAGTTTCCCTCAATTACCAGAAAGTGCTCATTCATACACTCTTTATCTATTATTTTTTTGAATTCGATACTTAAATCTCCCGAGGCCATTGGAGCTATAAAAAAAATATCATCTTGGTTTTTTGTAAATAATTTTGCTGTCTTTACAAAAAATGAACCCAATCTTAATACCTCATTCTTTCTACTTCCAGGTAATACAGCAATTAGATTATTTGCACTGATATTAAATTTTTTTCTCATATCAATTTTTTTAAGTTGGTGTGGCATACTCTCTGCGAGTGGGTGCCCAACATATTTTGCAGAAATATTATGATCTCTGTAAATACTTTCTTCGAATGGAAGTATGCATAAAATTCTATCTACAGCTTTTTTTATTTTTTTGATTCTATTTTTTCGCCAAGCCCAAATAGAAGGTGAAACATAGTGCAATGTTTTTATGCCTATTTTTTTTAGCTGTATCTCAAGATCAATATTGAATTCAGGGGCATCCACACCAATAAAAACGTCTGGAGGACTGTCTACCCATCTCTTGATTATATCTCTTCTTAATAATAATAATCTCGGTAATGCTTTTAATGGTTCGAATATCCCCATCATAGAAAGTTCTTCAGAAGAAGCCCATTCTTCTCCCCCGAGTTTGATCAATTTTGGCCCTAATATTCCTTCAAATTTTATCTGAGGATAAGTTTTTTTTAACTCTTGAATTAAACCAGCGCCTAATTCATCTCCAGATTTTTCTCCAACAACGATACCAATGCGCATGAATTATCTTATGATGCCTCTTTCAGAGGATAATTGAAGTGAGTCAAGAAGAATTTTTAACTCAGGTTGATCCTTAGAAAGAACTTCTATCTCAGTAATTGAGCTACTTAACTTTAAATCTTTTCGATAGAGAATTCGATAAGCGTTTTTTATATTCTTTATTTGATCAGAGGTAAAATCTCTTCTCTTTAAACCTTCAATATTGACACCTCTTGGTCTTATCGGTTGACCTTTTGCCATAATATAAGCTGGAATGTCTTTTGTTGTGAGTGTATTCATTCCAATGAAGCTGTGAGCACCTATTTTTGTGAATTGATGAGCTCCAGTAAAACCTCCAAATATAGCCCAGTCACCGACTTCAACATGTCCAGCTAGGGTTGCATTATTCGCAAATATTGCATTATTCCCAATTACACAATCATGAGCTATGTGAACGTAGGCCATAATCCAATTATTATTACCAATGGATGTCTTGTTTTTATCTTGGGAAGTTCCACGATTTATTGTGCAGTATTCTCTTATTGTATTTTTATCTCCAATTTCTAAAGATGTTAATTCATTATTATATTTTTTATCCTGAGGATCGCCCCCAATTGCATTAAAAGAAAATATTTTATTATCTCGACCAACTTTTGTCGGCCCCTCAATTAATACATGATTTGCGATAATTGTACCATCACCGATTTCAACGTTATCACCAATAATTGAATAAGCTCCGATAGAGACATTTGATCCAATTATTGCTTTCTTGGATATTATTGCGGTTTTGTGAATCATAACCTTATATCACTAGGAGCACACATTATTGTTGCGCTTACAGAAGTTTTACCTCTTACTTCAGCGATACACCCATATCTCCACATCCCTTTAATAATTCTATGGACATTTACAGTAAATTTAATATTGTCCCCAGGATGAATAGGAAATCGAAAACGAGCTTTTTCAACGCCAACTAAATAATAAATTGGTTTTGGTTTTATATCCCCTACTGTTAAATGACCCAGCACCCCTCCAGCTTGAGCCATTGCCTCTATTATTATGACACCTGGAACAATTGGCTGGCCAGGAAAGTGCCCTTTAAAATATGGTTCATCTAAATTAATATCTTTTTCTGCAATAATTGATACCCCTAAATCGTAATCAACTATTCTATCTATATGCAAAAAAGGATCTCGATGAGGAAGAAGCTCCATTATCTCATCTCTATTTAAGGTTTTTTTAGTCATTATTATATAGCAATAATTTTAATTTATTTCTTGGCTGATAATTTAAATTTTGCCACAAATTTTTTCCAGATTTGATCTTCCTCAAAAGGAATAGATCCTGAATAAATACCTGGTTTTTTTATATTTTTTGTTACCACAGCCGCGCCATTTATCCTAACATCATCACAAATCTCTATATGACCAACTATACCAACTTGACCAGCGATCATGCACCTCTCTCCTATAGATGAACTCCCTGCAATTGCGGTGGATGATGCAATTGCAGTATGTGCCCCTATTTTTGTATTGTGACCAATTTGTATCAAGTTATCTAGCTTTACTCCATCACTAATTGTTGTGCTATCCAATGACCCTCGATCAATAGTTGTATTTGAGCCAATCTCAACATCATTACCTATTACAACATCCCCAATCTGATTAATCTTTTTCCAGCCTTTTTTAGTTTTAACATTACCGAAACCATCTGCGCCAATCACTGCACCTGGATGTATTGTAGTTCTTTTCCCTATTTTTACTGAATTAACTATTGTGCTACTGGCAATAAGCCTTGTATCTCGATCAATAGAAATATTGCCATCAATAATACAACCTGGGCCAATATATACAGATTCACCTATCGATACATTACCCTTAATTGATGACATTGGGCCAACATACGTTGAACTTGGTATTGATATATCCTTTCCTATAAAAGCATATTTTGAAATCTCAGGTTTAAATTTTGGAATGGGATGCAATAACTCCACAATAATGGAGTATAAATAATATGGATCTGCACTTATTAGTGCATTTGTTGGGCAAGAATCAATGAATTTCTTATTAATTATTACTGCTGAAGCTTTCGTTTCTTTGAGTTGATTCAAATACGATTCATTTGTTAGAAAAGATATTGAACCTTTTGAAGCTGAAATTAATGAAGCAACACCCAGAATCTCTATATCTGGATCGCCTACTAAATCACATCCATATTTAGCTGCCAAATCCCCCAGAGTATAGGTCAATTGGTCCTCCTTATTTTCAGAGAAATTAGGAATTTTTAAATTTTACTCGCTATCTTCAAATTCACTTTGCAAAGATTCTAAGATTTGAGATGTAATATTAACTGAAGTGCTTGCATAAATGACACCGTCCGCTAAAACCATATCAAAATCGTTGTTCTGCGCATACACGTTAACGACTTCCAACAATGTTCTTTGAAGTTTACCTATTTCTTCGTTTCTTCTTAGGTTGAAATCTTCTTGGAGTTCAGTGCCTAATCTATTCACATCACGCTGTAATTCGCGAAAATCTTTTTCCGCATTGGATCTTTCTGTAGCTCCCATTACGGCAGCATCTTTTTGAATTTTTTCAGCTAACTCTTCGAATTCTTTTTGCTTTGCAAGTGCTTCTCTTTGCCTAGGCTGAAATTCATCTTGAAGTGATTCCATAACTTGCCTAAATTGTGGAGAACTTTCCATTAAAGCTTGAAAGTTTACTACTCCTATTTTTTGCTCTTGGGCAAAAATTATAGACGAGAATAATAATAATAATAAAAAACCAAATGACTGCTTAAATAAAAATTTCATAATACTTTCCACTCTGTTTAAAATGACTGTCCGATAGAAAATTGAAATCTTTCAATTTCATCCTTATAGAACCTTTCACTCCCCTCATAATGATTCAGCGGGTATGCGTAACTAAATCTAAATAGCCCCATTGGAGCCATCCATTGTACTGCCACCCCAATTGATCTTTTTAGATCCCCAAAAGAGGTTTCATATTCTACAGGATCTCCAAGTTTATCAAAGAAAACGACTTCACCGGTATTAAAAACATTACCAATATCATAAAAAATACTAGCTCTTGCACTTCTTGTAAATTTTTCTGGCATTGGAATTATAAGCTCAAGTTGACTAGCAACCAAAACATTTCCTCCATAAGGCCTGCCTCTTGAGTCTCTTGGGCCGAGCCAAGACTCTTTAAAACCTCTTGTAGATTTTGGTCCACCGCTATGAAATTGCTTAAATGGAGGTAATGCTGATGTGACTCCAAGAGCCTCTCCATACCCCAATTGCGCGTTCCATAACCCAACCCACCTTCCGAACAAAGGTTGATATCTTGTTAAATTATATCTTGTCGTCCAGTATTCTACCTCACTTCCTGGGAAAGTATATGTTGCAAATAATTGATGCCTAGTGCCTCTATCAGGGAAAATTGTCCTGTTTCTACTATCAAATATCCATCCAGCGAGAATTTCAAAGTTTGCAAATTTAGTACCAAAGAATCCGTTTCCAGCTTCAAAGGGATCCCCATTGTTTTGAACCCAATCTATTGCTTGAGAAGTGCTATATATAGAAGATAACATTTCAACACTACTCATATTCATACCTAAACTAACAGATTGGTATTCGCCCAATGGATATCCATAATCAATTGTAGCGCCGCCACTTGTTGTAGATAGAGCGGATGCTGCCGATGTGAATTGTTTATAATCACGGTAATTAATAGATGAAGTCCTTCTAACTCCATTCATAGTAGTATAATAATCCGTATGAGACATCGTTGCTTGTTTCATATACTTACTTGAATTTAAATTTATTGCTACACGCTCTCCTGTCCCAAGAAAGTTTGTGTGCGTGATACTTGCATTTACATTAAGTTTAAAGAAATCTGAATATCCAATTCCGCCACTAAATTGACCTGGCATTCGATATTTTAGGTCGAAATCAACATCTACTTGGTCAGGGCTTCCTTCGACAGGATTATTCTCTACTTCAACTTCCTCGATAAATGGCAATCTTTGCAATCTGATCTTTGATCTATCAATCAGAAGATTTGAAACAACCGTTCCTTCCGATTGACGAACCTCTCTCCTGAATACTTCGTCATCCACTTCAGTAATTCCATTGAAATTTATTCGTCTTACATAAACACGATTTCCAGGGTCAATATAAAACGTTACGGCCACTTCTTTGTTTTCATAATCAATTTGTGGGACCGGTTCAATATTCGCATTAGCGTAACCGTCCTCACCTAATCTAAAAGACATCAATTCAGCGGATGAAGTTAATGATTGAAGGTTAAACATATCTCCAGATTTAGCAAATACCAGTTGGTCCAACTCCTCATCAGGAACAACATCATTACCCACTAATTTTATATCAGAAATATTATATCTCGTCCCTTCATGGATATTAATTGTGACAAACATATCTTTTTTGTTTGGAGAGATTGCAATTTGACTAGACTCAACCCTGAAATCAGCATAACCCCTATCCATGTAAAAAGATCTCAGTTTTTCTAAGTCTCCCGTCATAGCCTCCTTTGAATATCTATCATCATTTCTTATCCATGATAGCCAATTCGCTGTATCCAGCTCAAAACCTTCTCGAATTTCATTCTCAGGAAAACTATAATTTCCAATGATATTCACCTGTCGAATTTTAGCTCTATCACCCTCTTTGACCTCTATACTTAACCTTACAGTATTATTTGGAGTCTCTTTCACGTCAGTATCGATTCTAACGCCGTATTTTCCTCGATCATAATATTGTTCTCGAAGAAAGGAGGTTAATCTATCCAAAACAGATCTATCGAATGTTCTTCCTCTAGTCATGCCAATATTTCTTAGAGACACCATAAGATCTTCTGTTTTTATATCTTTGTTACCATCAATAGAAAATGACTCAATTGATGGTCTTTCTTTTATCACAATTACCAGTGTATTATCTTCTCTTTTCATCTCGATATCATCGAATAAACCTTCGCGATATAATGATCTAATTGATTCTTGAATCCTTATTTCATCAATAGAATCGCCAACGTTTATAGGAAGATAATTAAAAACAGTACCCTCAGAGATCCGACGTAACCCCTCAACTCTCATATCTTTCACCACAAATTCCTCTGCTAGCGCAGAATGAAAGTACAATGAAATTAGAAAGAATTTCAGTAAACCTGGTTTTGATATGAGAGATTTTAATTTCATTTGGATCTATTTTAATTCAGTTCAACTAAATAAGTCATTATAAAAAGCGATACTCATTAAGAGCATGATTGCCATTATACCGAATTGTTGTGATAGCTGTTCAATTCTTGGCGAAAGCGGTGATCCTTTTAATGATTCAAAAACGAATTGAATGATTTGACCGCCATCAAGCATAGGGATTGGAAATAAATTTATAACGCCCAAACTGATACTAATTAGAGCCAAAAATTTTAAAAATTGATTAAATCCTGCATTTACCGAAATGCCTGCATATTTTGCAATACTGAATGGTCCGCTAATATTTTTAGTAGAAACATCTCCACTTATCATTTTGAAAAGCATAGTGACTGTAAATCCTGCAGTGGACCATGTCTGTGAAATTGATTTATTAAGTGAATCAGATAAGTCCAATCTGTTAATATACCAATAATTTTCATAATCTCTCAGAAAAGCAACTCCGAGAAATCCTCTATTACTGTTCTCATTGCCCTGATCAAGAGTAATATCTTCACTCATCAGAACTCCATTTCTATTGTATTCAAGAGAGATTTTTTGACTAGGTCGCTCAGAGATAATATTTATAATTTCTTGAATAGATCTGGTATTGATGCTGTTAACAGAGACTATGCGATCTCCTTTCATTAGATTGGATTTATCAGCTGGACTATCATATACAATTTCACTAATAACAGGAGGTGGTTGCCAAGGATAAAACCCCAGTCCAGAAAACAAACTTCCTGGCTCTGTTAGATATGCGGTTTCTTCTTTGATCGAAAAAGTAAGTACTTTCTCATAAGAATCGTCTCTTTTGATGCCTAGATCAAAATCTTTCTTATCAACAAGTGTTTTAAGTAAAGATGTTACTGCTGTTTCCCAGTCTTCAATCTTCTTATCATCAATTGAAATAATCTCATCACCATATTTTATACCCGCACTATAAGCATATGAATTTTCTACAACTTCCCCAATTATTGGCTTCATAGTAGGAATGCCGTTAGAAAAAACAATAAAATAAGCCAAAATTGCAAATATGAAGTTGAACATCGGGCCAGCAAATAATATTGCTATTTTTACAAGTAAAGATTGTTGATTGAAAGCCCTACCATCTTCCTTAGGTTCAATCTCTCCATTGCGCCCATCTAGAAACTGTACATACCCTCCAAGAGGAATTAGAGATAAACGAAATTCTGTTTTATCCCCTATTTTTGATTGATAAGAATAAATTGATCTCCCAAAACCAATTGAAAACTTCAATACTTTGACATTAAATAACTTTCCAACAATAAAATGACCATATTCATGAACTGTAACCAATACCCCAATCGCGACAATAAAAGCTGCTAAATTTGTTAATATTGTATTAATAGAAGTCATAATTATTTTTTTTCTTTATCAATTTAAAACAGAAAATAAATGCAACCTAAAGCAAAGAGTGGTGCAGAAGAAATAATACTATCTATTCTATCCAAAAGACCGCCATGTCCGGGTAAAATTTTTCCAGTATCTTTTTGATTTGAGTTTCTTTTAAACATACTCACGGTTAAATCACCGACAACAGATATCAAGCCGAGAGAAATTGAGAAGAAAGCAAACATAATTGCATCAAAATAAATTATTTTGGATATTAAGAATGACAACATTATTGTAGATACTAAACCACCAATTAACCCTTCCCATGTCTTGTTTGGGCTTATGGATTTAGCTAATTTGATTTTACCGAATTTTTTTCCAGTAAAGTACGCTCCAATATCCATCGCCCAGATCAGACATAAAAATGCAAATAAATATTGACTGGAAAAGAGGTATATCCAATCGAGAGCAATATAGCCTGTGATTAAAGATGCATAACCGAAGCCAATAGGTATAAAGTTTTTATATCGAATTGGGTAAAAAAATAACAAAATCAGGCAAAACAACCAAAACAGTAGCGACAAGTTAAAGAATATAAACATATGCTCGATTGTGAAATTATTTGCTTGATAATAACAACCCAGTAAGAAAAAAATAACTGTATTTGCTAAACATAAAAATCGATTAGTTTCTTTGATTAAATTAAACCATTCCCAGGCAGCAATCATGAAAACTGAAGCAATAATTAATCTGAATACATATTCCTCAAATAACGACATTGTTATCAAAAGAAATGCCAATCCAATAACACCAGTTTTGATTCTTTCTTTTAACATGATTTTGTAGACACACCGAAGCGTCTTTTGCGACTGGCGAAGAATTCAAGTGCGCGCTCAAATTCATTTTTATCAAAGTCTGGCCATAAACAATCACAGAAATATAGTTCTGAGTATGCAATATTCCATAACAAGAAATTCGATATTCTCTTTTCACCGCCTGTTCTTATGAGTAAGTCTGGATCTGGAGCATCTTTTAATTGAAGAAACTTTGAGAAAGTGATCTCATCTATATCTTCTTTGGTTAACATACCTTTTTCAAGTTCATGAAAAATATTTGTAACTGCATTAACAATATCCCATTTCGCACCATAAGCCAGCGCAACATAGAGCTTCAATCCATTGTTATTTTTTGTGATTGACTCTGCATTATTTATTTTTGTAATTAGCTTGTCTTTTAGATTCTTTCGATCTCCAATAAACCTAATCCTTACATTATTTTCGTTCAGTTCATCTATTTCTTTTTCTAGAGTTTCTAAAAATAAACGCATTAGTAATTCTACTTCCTTAGAAGGTCTTCCCCAATTTTCAGTGCTGAAAGCATAGAGTGTCAGATATTTTACACCAATTGAACTTGCTTCTTTGACGATGTTCTTGGCAGAACTTGCACCCTGCTGGTGACCGTATCTTCGGCTTTTATTGAGATTTTTTGCCCACCTTCCATTTCCATCCATAATTATGGCTATGTGTTCTGGTTTTATTTTCATAATTTTTAATAAAAAAATTAAATTACCATCAAATCATCTTCTTTAGTGGAAACAATCTTATCAACCTCATTCACGTACTTATCAGTAAGCGATTGGATTAACTCTTGCCCTTTTCTTTCTTCATCTTCCCCAATCATTTTTTCTGACAACAACTCTTTAATATCTCCTAAAGAGTCTCTCCTGATATTTCTTATTGATATTTTAGATTGCTCTCCATCTTGTTTTACTACACGAATCAAATCCTTTCTTCTTTCTTCTGTAAGTGGAGGTAAAGGTATCCTTATTATCATTCCGGCAGTAGTTGGATTTAGCCCAAGATCGGAACTCATTATTGCTTTCTCAACTATTTGAACCATATCTTTTTCCCATGGAGTTATTTTTAAAGTTCTTGAATCTTCAATTCCAATATTAGCAACCTGATTCAGTGGAACGTTAGAACCATAATAATCAATAGAAATTTGATCGAGAAGTGATGTGTTTGCACGTCCAGTTCTTATTTTAGTTAAATTCTTTTGTAATGAACTGACACTTTTTTTCATTCTATTCTCTGCTTCTATTTGAATGTCATTAATCATTTAAATTCTCCGATAAGTTTTATTTCACAGAAGTCCCGACAGATTTATCTGTCATAGCATTTACTAAAGTATTTGATTTCAATAAATTAAAGACGCGTAATGGTAAGTTATTATCTCTGCACATAACAATGGCTGTTGCATCCATCACTTTTAATTTATCTGTAAGAACCCTGTCAAATGATATTTCTTTAAATAAATTTGCTTCATTATTACTTTTTGGATCAGAATCATAAATACCATCAACCATCGTCGCTTTGAGAAGAACTTCTGCCCCAATTTCAATAGCTCTAAGGCTTGCAGCAGAATCAGTTGTAAAAAATGGATTTCCTGTTCCAGCAGCTAAAATTATAATTCTACCTTTTTCAAGATGTCTTACAGCTCTTCTTCTAATATAATCCTCGCAGACTTCGTGTATTTTTATTGCTGACATTACCCGCGCTTCCGCGTTCATTGATTCAAGAGCATCTTGAATTGCAAGGGCATTCATAACTGTTGCGAGCATACCCATATAATCCCCAGTAACACGATCCATTCCTGCACCAGCCAAACCTGCTCCACGGAATATATTCCCACCTCCAATTACAACCGCAACCTCAATTCCTAGATTTTTTACTTGGATTAATTCATCTGCGATACGCTTGATTACTGAAGGTTCTATACCATATTCAAGGTTACCCATAAGGGCTTCACCGCTTAGTTTGACGAGTATTCTTTTATATAGTGTTTGTGATTTTTCCATTATATAAGCCTCACTTATCTATTTATCAGTAAATATGACTAAGATAGTAACTTATTAATGGTATTAGGTTGAAATTAATTATTAAATCCTTCCTGGGATATTAATTACGAATCACCTTTTATTTGTTTCATAACTTCATCAGCAAAATTTTCTTCTTTTTTCTCTATTCCTTCACCTACTTCGTATCTTATAAAGCTTTGAACTTTTGCTTCTGATTGATCCAAAAGGTCTCTAATTGATATATCCGGATCTTTTATAAAAGATTGCCCTAGAAGAGTAATTTCTTTGAAAAACTTTTTCATTCTTCCTTCGACCATTTTTTCAATAATTTCAGGAGGTTTACCCGAAGAAGATGCCTGTTCAAGAAAAATTCTTTTCTCTCTAGAGACGAGATCCTCAGGAACATCTTCCTCATCCAGACAAACAGGATTAGACGCGGCAATATGCATGGCTATGTCTTTTGCAAGATCAGGTTCTGATTTATCCAAAGAAACAATTACACCAATTCTTGATCCATGTGAATATTCACCAATATTGATGGCTTGGTGAATTTTATCAAAACGACGTATTGAAATATTTTCCCCAATCTTCGATATCAAGTTAGTCCTTGCCTCTTCTACACTGACGTCATCAGAGAGCTTTAAATCATTCAAAGAATTTATGTCAGATATTTCGTTCTGGAGAAGAACATCTGCAATAGAATTTGCAAAATCTGTGAAGTTTGAGTCGTTTGCAGCGAAATCTGTTTCAGAGTTGATCTCCACAATGACTGCATTTTCCAAATTATTTTTAATTACAATTTTTCCTTCGGCAGCAACGCGTTTAGCTTTCTTTTCTGCCTTTGCTTGCCCAGAAGTTCTTAAGAGCTCTATTGCTGAATCGATATTACCATTTGATTCTTGAAGTGCTTTTTTGCATTCCATCATTCCTGCCCCTGTTCTCTCGCGAAGCTCTTTTACCATTGATGCTGAAATTGACATATCTCTTACCTATTTAACTTAAAAAATTTTTAAATTATACGATTACTTTTTCTTTGTTACTTTCTTCTTAGCTACTTTCTTCTTAGCTACTTTCTTCTTAGCTACTTTCTTCTTAGCTACTTTCTTCTTAGCTACTTT
>MDSW01110361.1_pt1 | contig 27278 bp, 18 predicted proteins | sample 811171 | NCBI WGS metagenome assembly MDSW01 (sample SAMN05326641, study PRJNA326480) | marine metagenome | isolation source: seawater | place: Atlantic Ocean: North West | collected 2012 | reverse complement strand
ACTGATCCTCCTAGCCCAAGAAGCGTTTGTCCATCCTGTTCGAACTCATTTCTTTTTGCGTGTCCGCCAAAGTCATCATGATTATCGAGTAAAAGAATTCGTGCATTCATACCTATCTTTTTTTGGTAAAACCTCGCAGCAGCAAGACCACTTATTCCTGCACCCACTATCACTAAATCATATTCTTCATTGAGTTCTTTGTAGGAGGACGGTTTTTGACCTGCCCATGCTAACGCATGCGCTACCTCAAATGATCCTTTGTGACTTCCACGCATTCCATTTAACATTGGCGGGTAATGAGATAAGGGTTCACCTAATTCATAAGCCAATAAATCACTCTGTCCAAATAAATTAAGAGGACTGAGAACATTAACTCCTGTGCCTATGATGACACCGTTACAGAAATCTCGACGTGTTACATTTTTCTTCATAACCAAATCCAATGATTTACTTTATTAATTCCATAGTCTAACATGTCAGTTGACATGTCAAATAATAACAAAAAACTAACTGAACGAAAAATTCAAATAGTCCAAAACGCTATATATATTATTGCTCATCAGGGTTATTCGCAACTAAGTATGCGCGCAGTAGCGCGAAAGAGTGAATTAAAGTTAGGCGCCTTACAGTATCATTATCCAAAATGGGAAAACCTACTTAAAGCTATAGCTGACCATATAATTCAGGTTTATTATTTAGAATATAAAGGCACACTAGATCTCGAAGAGACACTCATATTCTTTTTAGATGACCCGATAAAACACGAAATACCAACAGATAAACTATTTCCACAATTATGGGCGATGACTCAAGTTGAGCCAATCATGAAAAATCTAATGAATGAAATTTATGAGATGTATTTTAATAATTTAAAGAAGCTATTAGAAGAAGGTGGCGCTGTTCAACCACGAATCCAAGCACTGATACTTATGTCCTTCTTAGAAGGAACAACCTTATTTATTGGTAAAGACTCTAGATGGGAAAATGACGCTGAAAACGTAAAAAAATTCGCTCTTGATTACATAAAAAATATGAATAACTTTAATAATGATAAAAAGGAAAAATTATGAGTACGGAAATCACACTAGATTACCAAATCAACCGGTTGGGCTTGTGGTCTGCCATGCTGTTGATCGTCACGGGGGTGATCTCCATGTTTTTGCCTCTGGATATTCCCGCAGGTGCTACAGCGGAACACTCGGAACGTCTGATCTGGCTGAGCACCAACCGAGGTGCTTTTATCGCCGGCTGGGCAAACCAGATGGTCGCTATGCTCTGTGCATCTGCGGTTTTATTTGGGATTACCTGGCAAATTAGCAGGAAAAATCCGTTGTGCGCGATACTCGCGGCGATGGTGGTTCTAGTGTCTGTTGTTGCCTATATTATCCCGAAGTTTATGGCGCTGTGGACCATACCTCAGTTAGCAGCAGTCCTTTCAAGCGGTATGACGGGCGCTGGTGCTGAGTTGGCTGATCCCCTTCTTCGCATACTAAATGTGAGCGAACACTTTTCGCTATATGCGGCTCTCGAGGAACTTGGTTTCTGGATGTGGGCAGTTTTTGGTCTGATTGTGGCGGTCCCACTATATGGCGATTCAGTGGCTTCAAAAATTGCGTCAGTTACTTTAGGATATATTGGTATTTCCTATCACGTTCTGGTGGCTACGTTGCTGGTCGGTATTGTAGATCTTCCCTCGATATACGGCTACCTCGAATTCTCGTTCAATATCATAGTAATCGTAATAATCGCAATGGGCTTTCAATTTAAAACAGCGCTGGCTTCTGCTCGATAGATATCTGCGGCTACTCGATTTAATTAAAAGAATAGAGGTTTAAAATGTCAGAATTAAATGAACAAGTTAAGTTAGAAATTGATAATGCTTTTGCATGTCAACAAAGCTATGCCTTAGAGCTACGAAAATCTGATTATAAAAGAAGAATTGCGGTGCTTGATCGCTTTGAACGAGTATTTCGAGCCTCAAAAGAAAAAATATACAAGTCTGCCGCCGATGATTTTGGCAAACCGCAAGCTGAAGTGGATATCGCAGAGATAATGGCACCTCTGATGGAGCTTAAGCATGTACGTAAAAACTTGAAAAAATGGATGAAGCCAGTTCCAGTTAGGGCGACCATGATGCTATTTGGCACTTCATCGAAAATTGTCAAGGAGCCAAAGGGTGTAACCTTAATAGTGTCACCTTGGAATTATCCCTTTTACCTGACTTTTGGCCCTATGATCTGGTCTATTGCGGCAGGTAATACAGTCATCATAAAACCCTCAGAGATGACTCCTAACATGTCTGCTATTATCAGTGAAATTGTCGAAAAAGCATTCAGTCCAGAGGAAGTTTGTCTATTTCAAGGAGAAGCTGACGTGGCCAGCTATCTAACTAGCTTACCTTTTGATCATATTTTCTTTACGGGCAGTCCAGCGGTTGGAAAACACGTGATGGCCGCCGCAGCGAGAAATCTATCGTCGGTAACGTTAGAGTTGGGCGGTAAAAGTCCGGTAATCGTCGACAAGTCGGTAGACATTAAAAAAGCCGTGAAGTCCATTGCCTGGGGTAAGTTTGTCAATAATGGGCAAACTTGTATCGCGCCAGATTATCTCTATGTTCATGAGTCAATTAAAGATGAATTTCTTACAGAAATAGTGGCATCTATCGATAAGCAGTATGGCTTAGGTAATGATGCTAAGGATAATAATGATTACTGTCAGATCGTCAATGATAGTCACTACCAGCGTATTAGACGGCTGCTGACTGATGCGCAGGCACAAGGTGGTAAACTGATTACGGGAGGTCAAACTGATGATGAAGGACGATTTATTGCACCAACATTGATTGAGGGAATGCCAGGGAGTTCAGCTATTATGAATGAGGAGATATTTGGCCCTTTATTACCGATAATTACCTTTACTGATCTTGATGAAGTGATCTCATATATCAATAGTAAACCTAAGCCCTTGGCCCTATATATTTTTAGCAAAAATAGTCGCAATATTGAAAAAATACTGACTGAAACCAGTGCAGGTGATTCTTGCGTCAACCAAACGATGATGCATAATGCGCACCAGAACCTGCCGTTCGGTGGGGTTAACAATAGCGGCATTGGTAAATCGGGCGGTGTTTGGGGCTTTAACGCTTTTAGTCATGAACGAAGTATATTAACAGATAAATTTAGCTCAGCATCTATGCTGCATCCGCCATACACGTCGAAGGTTAGAAAATTGATCAAAATGGCTATTAAGATGGTGTCATAATTAATTTTAAATGTTGCTCAGCTTATTTCAGGGCTGCCAGTGAGCAAGAATTGAAGCAATCAATCCACCTTTTCGATCTGACCTGATACTGAATTTACCGCCCAACGGTAGGCAATAATTCCTGAAATAATATTCGCTGTGGCATATGCAATGAATATTCCACTCATAGAAAAGTAGATTTCTAGTATATAAGCCATCGGAATATATATAATTACCATTCTGATAAGACTGATCACAACAGCCGGAGATGGTTTTCCCATGCCATTAAATGCGGCATTCATTGTCATCACAATCCCATAAGCTCCATAACTGATCGGGGCGAATAACAAAAACAAAGATGCAGCCTCTATTACTGATTCACTTTGACTAAACAGTAATGGCAAAGTATCTCGATAAATAATTAAAATAGCTGCGAAAAATAAACCAACTGATAAGCAGAAGATAGAGCATTGTTTTAGAGCTTGAAATATTCTTTCTGATTTTTTTGCTGAAAGATTTTGACCAACAAAAGGTCCAATAATCGCAGAAAGCGCATAAAACATGACCAATACAACTGATTCAATTCGACTGGCAACGCCAAAACCAGCCACAACCTCAGGGCCATATTTAGCTAACATAGCGGTTATCACAGCAGTAGCAATTGGAATTATAGTATTGGTCGCTGCAGCTGGAATCCCAACATGAAGGATATCAGACCAGGAAGATTTCATTTCTGAGAAACTTGGTTTTTCATAGCTCAACATATTTAAGCGGTGACTCATAAAATATATTGTCCCTAGAAAAATCGCACCTCTTGAAATCAAAGCTGCCATTGCTGCTCCTTTTAGTCCCATAGCAGGAATCGGACCAAAACCAAAAATCATAATTGGATCAATTGCTATATTTGCAATTGAAGCAATAATCATCAGTAAACTTGGTAAGCGTGTGTCTCCGGTAGCACGCATACTACTCATTCCGACCATACCCACAACAACAAATGGAACGCCTAAATACAGTATTTCCATATAACCTCTAATAAGAGGAATCATTTCTTCAGGGGCGCCCAAAGTTAGGAATAACCTATCTATAGTCATTATGCCTAATAAGCTGATACTGCCAGTTATAATAAATGAAAGTAATAAACTATCGGTTGCTAATCTTGCTGCACGGACCGGATCATTTGCCCCAATAGCCCTGGCTACTACCGATGAAGTTCCAGCACCTAATCCAATAGCGACACTCATGACTATCATTAATATTGGATAAGCAAAGCTTAATGCCGCTAATTCCCAGTCCCCCACCATACCAATGAAAAAAGCGTCTGCAAATCCTTGCAACATCATCGTAAAAACACCAAAAAAAACTGGCACAGTCATTTTGATGAGATGCTCACCTACTGGGCCTTTAGTTAGTCGGGCTTGCTGTGATTCCATTCCTAATCCTAATTTATATTTTAGAAATATACTTTGCCTTGAAACATTATATCTTGGGATATATAAGATACTTCGCAAATATTGTAGCTAAAAATTTATTCCTTAAAATTTTTAAATTTCAAGGAATTTAATTATGCTCTTTGCAGCTTCTCGTCCTTCATAAACTGCGGTAACTACTAAATCAGATCCCCTAACAGCATCACCTCCAGCAAATATTTTATTATTGCTCGTTTGAAATGCTAAATTTTTTTCAGCTGCCACTTTGATACAGCCATTTGCTTTTTTTAAGATATTAAAATCATCGACCCAATTTGGTGTATTAGGTAAATAACCAAAAGCAATTATGACAACATCTGCATCAATTATCTCTTCTGTATCTGCAATAATTTCAGGAATACGTCTTCCACTTTCATCGGGGTTGCCCAATCGTGTTTCAGTAACTTTTACCCCAGTTACTTTTCTCTTCCCCATTATCTCAATGGGCTGCTTATTAAATAAAAAATTTACCCCTTCTTCTTTACTATTTCGAACTTCTTGTTTTGATCCAGGCATGCTGTCTTCATTTCTTCGGTAGATACAACTTACAGAGGATGCGCCCTGCCTAATTGCAGTTCTATTGCAGTCCATACCTGTATCACCTCCCCCTAAAACGACAACATTTTTATCCTTAAAATCAATGTAAGGATTTTCACTATCATCAATACTTAATTCCTCGTTCACATTACCAATAAGATATGGTAAAGCAGGATAAACTCCTTCTAGATTTTCCCCATGAAATCCACCGCTTATTGCTTGATATGTTCCAATCCCGACAAAAACGGCATCAAATTCATCATAAATCGAAGAGAAACTTTTATCTTTGCCAATATGTGTATTCAAAATAAATTCGACACCCATACCCTCCAGAATATATCTACGCGTTTTTACCACGTCTTTATTTAACTTAAATGGAGGAATTCCAAAAGTGAGCAATCCTCCTATTTCTGAATAAGAATCAAATACAACTGGTTTAACTCCTGCTCTAGCCAAGACATCAGCTGCAGATAATCCCGCAGGGCCTGCACCTATTATTGCTACTCTTCTTCCTGTGCTTTTGACATTCTCCATGTCTGGACGCCATCCTTGCTTTATGGCTTCATCAGTTATGTATTTTTCAATATTTCCAATACTGACTGAGCCAACACCATTATTTAAAGTGCATGCATCTTCACATAGACGATCTTGTGGACAAACACGCCCGCAAATCTCGGGCAAAGAGTTGGTTTGATGTGACAGATCTGCTGCTTCAAATAATCTACCATCCTCGATTAACTCCAGCCAATTAGGAATATAGTTATGTACCGGACATTTCCATTCACAGTATGGAATTCCACATGAAATACACCTGCCTGCTTGTGCAGCAGCGTCGGCACCATCATATGACTCATAAATCTCATCAAAATGCTTTATTCGAACCTCCGGTATTTCTTTTTCGGGATCTTTACGAGGTATTTCAATGAATTGTAATGGATGCTTTGACATTGTCTTTTAAGCCGCGTCTCTTAATGATGCAATTAATGATCCCAGTTCAGATGCTTTAGGTTTTACAACCCAAAACTTTGATAAAAAAGATCTGTAATCTTGTAAAATTTCTTGTGCTACATCGCTTTCTGTAGCCTCGTGGTGATCAGATATCAATGACCTTAAGTGATGAGCATGTGCTTCCATATTTTCTGGTGTTATACGATGGATATCGATTAACTCATGATTATATAAATCCACAAATTTTCTATCGAGATCCAATACATAAGCAAACCCTCCTGTCATTCCTGCACCAAAATTTAATCCTGTCGGCCCAAGAACAACTACTACTCCATCTGTCATATATTCGCAACAGTGATCGCCAGCACCTTCTATAACTGAGATTGCGCCTGAATTCCTCACAGCAAATCTCTCTCCTGCTTGTCCGGAAGCAAATAATTTTCCTCCAGTGGCTCCATACAGACATGTGTTACCAATTATGACTGTTTCACTGGGTAAAAATTTTCTATTTTCGGGTGGTTTAATCGTGATTCTTCCTCCACCCATACCTTTACCCACGTAGTCATTTGCATCACCAGTTAAGTTAATATTCAAACCTTCAACATTAAAGGCACCCAAGCTTTGTCCAGCCGTCCCTTTTAGATTTAAATAAATAGGCGCATCTGATATTCCTTTACCACCGTTCAATCGCGCTATTTCACCTGATAATTTTGCACCGATCGATCTATTATTATTATAGATATCAAAAAAGAACTCGCCTCCTGTCTTATCTTTAATGCAAGAAAATGTTTCCTTTAAGATAGTTTCGGCCAATTCACCTTTATCGTATGGATCATTTCCTGGTATTGAACAAAACCTAGGTTTATTTTTTGTTAAACCATCTGAGTCAATGATGGGCCTCAAATCTAGGCTGCTTTGTCTTTTTGTCTCGCCTGGGAGTATTTCAATTAAATCAGTTCGTCCAATTATTTCATCTAAACTTTTTACACCCAGTTTTGCCAGCCAATAGCGCACGTCTTTTGCAATAAATGTGAAGAAATTAATTACCATGTCAGGTAACCCAATAAAATACTCACTTCTTAAGACATTATTTTGTGTGGCCACGCCTGTAGCACAATTATTTAAGTGACATATTCTTAAATATTTACAGCCAAGAGCGACCATCGGCCCGGTACCGAATCCAAAACTCTCTGCTCCCAAAAGAGCTGCCTTTATTACATCCAATCCAGTCTTAAGACCACCATCGGTTTGCAATATGACTTTATGCCTCATGTCGTTTTTACTAAGAACTTGATGCGTTTCTGATAATCCCAATTCCCATGGGCTTCCTGCGTACTTAACAGAGCTGAGCGGGCTTGCCCCTGTTCCACCATCATGTCCAGATATCGTAATCAAGTCAGCATATGCTTTGACTACTCCAGCTGCGATGGTTCCTACCCCTGGTTCTGCGACTAGTTTGACTGAAACGAGTGCTTTTGGGTTAACCTGCTTAAGATCAAAAATCAATTGAGATAAATCTTCAATAGAATATATATCATGATGAGGTGGGGGGGAGATTAAACCAACACCCGGTTTCGCGTATCTCAGTTTGGCTATCATCTTATTAACTTTATGGCCAGGCAATTGGCCACCCTCTCCAGGCTTCGCTCCTTGAGCAATCTTTATCTGGATAACTTCAGCATTGACGAGATACTCGGCTGTAACTCCAAATCTCCCAGAAGCTATTTGTTTTATTTTAGATCTTCTCTCATTGTTATAACGAGAGGGATCCTCACCACCTTCTCCCGAGTTGGACCTTCCACCCAATCTATTCATTCCAATAGCCAAGGCTTCATGAGCTTCAGGCGATAAAGCCCCAAGAGACATCCCAGCACTATCAAAACGCTTGATAATATCACTCAATGGCTCAACGTCATCTACATCAATTTTTTTTCCTAATGGCACTGGCTTCATTAAGTCCCTCAGAGTCGAAACAGGTCTTTGATTAACCAGATTTGCATATTTTATATAGGTTTCAAAACTGCTTGTTTTCACTGCTGCTTGCAATGTTGATATCACCTCAGGATTATAACAGTGGTACTCACCATCATGGACATACTTATATAGACCCCCTTGAGATAGGGCTTCTCCTGAAGAATTAGATAGCAAAGTAAGTTGCCTTTGATCCTCCTCTAAATCAGAAAATTTTGCCCCTTGTATGCGGCTCACAGTTCCTCGAAAACAAAAATCAACAATCTCTTCATGCAAACCTATAATTTCAAATAATTGTGCGCCTCTGTAACTTGCAACAGAAGATATTCCCATTTTTGACATAATTTTGAATAAGCCTTTTCTTATACCTCTTCTGTAACTTCTGCCCAATTGCTGCGTTCTATCAACATTTCCTCTTCTTGCTAGATCATGCAAACTTTGATAAATCAAATACGGATAAACAGCGGTAGCCCCATATCCAATTAAACATGCAAAATGATGGGAATCCCTAGCCACAGCCGTCTCGACAATAATATTAGTTTCACATCTTAGACCCAGTTTTATAAGATGATGATGAACTGCACCTGTTGCAAGAAGAGCATGGGCTGGAATCATATTTGACTTGAGATAACGATCACTGAGTAATATAAATGCTTTTTTTTCTTTTGCGGCTGTCTCTGCTTCTCTGCAAATTCTTTTTAACGCATCTTTTAAGTTACTCGATTCAGGGTAATTCAAGTCTATAAAAGCATGTTTATCTCCAAACATTTCAGGCAATAGTAACTGCCTTAATTTTTGTTGAGATAAGACAGGTGAATTCAGAATCACTTGATCAGCATGATTTTTTGACAAATCGAATAAGTTAGCTGCTCTTCCAATATTTGTTTGTAATGTCATGACCACACGCTCTCTCAGTGAATCTATCGGAGGATTGGTAACCTGAGCGAATTGTTGTCTAAAATAATCAAAAGGAGATCTAATTTTCTTCGAGAGCACTGGCATCGGTGTATCATCCCCCATTGAACCAACAGGCTCTTGCTCTGTAATTGCAAGAACACTAATAACCTCTTTTAGTTCTTCGCGTGTTAGATTGAACATCTTTTGATAACTTAATAGCGTGTCTTTATCCATTGGTTCGGCTGCAATTTTTCTATCAATTAACTGAGAGTCCAGATATCTAAAGCCATTCCTTAGCCATTTTTTATATGGTGATCCAACTTTTATTTGATCGTGAATTTGATCATCACTGAGAATAGAGCCTTGCAGTAAGTCAACAGCGATCATTTCACCTGGTTTGAGTCGACCTTTCTTAATCACATTGTCATCTGAATAATCATAGACACCGATTTCTGAAGCAATAGTTATATGCCGATCTTTTGTTATTACGTACCTTGCAGGCCTTAATCCGTTTCTATCAAGACAACACGCTGCATAACGCCCATTCAAAAATACGATTCCAGCAGGACCATCCCAGGGCTCCATGTGACATGAATAGAATTCATAAAAAGCCCTTACATCTGGATCCATCATTTCATTTGCTTGCCAGGCAGGGGGAATTAGAATTCGCATTGCTTCTAATAAGTTCATTCCAGAAATTTGCATTAGCTCTAACATGTTATCTAAAGTCGAAGAATCTGAACCAAATTCAGAAACAATAGGCTTAAGATCGGAAATGTCACCCAATAAATCTGTATGAAAATATTTAGATCGTGCTGATGCCCAATTTCTGTTTCCTTGAATTGTGTTAATCTCTCCGTTATGGGCGAGATAACGAAATGGTTGAGCTAGTTTCCATTCAGGAAGTGTATTGGTGGAAAAACGCTGATGGAAAAGGCAAGAGGATGTCACTAGGTTTTCATTTTGTAAATCCAAATAAAACTCGGATAATGCATGTGGCATTACCATACCTTTGTAACTGAGTGTTTCAGAAGAAAGGTGAGTGATATATGAGAACTCATCTAGATTTTTATACTGATTTTCAGCCCTTCTTCTTGCTAAAAATAATTTTCGCTCAAATAATGCATCTGATAAATTTTCAGGGCAATTCACATAAACTTGTTCAATATAAGGGAGAGTTTTTTTTGCAACAGCTCCGCAAACAGAGCTATTAATCGGAACCTTTCTCCATCCTGCAATTTTAAGCTCTTCCTTGTGAATACAATCATTAATAATATTTTTTATGGCAGATCTTTTTTTTATATTTGGATTTAAAAAGACAGTTCCAACAGCAAATTTTTCATTCAATTTAATATTTAAATTACTAGCTTCTTGTTTTAGAAAATTTTGTGGAAAATTTAATAAAATACCACAGCCATCTCCAGTCGAACCATCAGCTGAAATAGCGCCTCGATGAGTTAATCGTTTTAACGCTGTAATTGCTGTTTCTATAACCCAGTGACTTGGTTGATCATCTATATTTGCAATTAGACCAAAACCGCAACTATCGCGTTCAAAAGATGGGTCATATAAACCTCTTCTTTGTTTTTTGGTCATAACTCCTCCGGAGCATGCAAGCTAAATACCTGCAAACTCAGTTTGTATATAAAACAACTTCAAGTTGGTCTGAATATTCGACTTTTCAAATACAGTATTTGAAAGAAATGAAATCGCGTTTTTATTGTGCTCCTTGGAAAAAAGGAGAAGTTAAGTATATGATATTTCGGTGTTTAATTCCAGTTAGAAGGACTGCTGTTGTGAGGCAGAAACATTATTCAACCGGTTTGTAAGCAAGATAGCTGCAACAGATAACCCCAAAACAAATCCACACCATATAAAACTCGGTGGCAACTTGTATACTTTTCCTAAAATATAAGACAAAGGGAATGCCAAAACCCAATAGGAAAATAAATTAATCATCATCGGTACTTTTGTATCTTTATAACCTCTTAGTGCACCAGCTGCACCAATCTGAATTCCATCAACAATCTGAAAAATAGCGGCTACTAAAAGTAAATTCATTGCCATGTCTTTAATAAATTTATTATTTGTATACAAATCTATGATTTCACCCCTAATTAATAACAGTAAACATGAAGATATAAGCATGAATAATCCGCAAATAAATACGCCTGTATATGCATAAACTCTAGCTTGATCATTATCGCTCTTTCCTAGTGACTGACCCACTTTAACTGTGGTTGCTGCACTGATTGCGAGAGGAATCATAAAGGTAACTGTAATGACATTTAAAGCAATTTGATTAGCACTTGTAATTATTGCGCCCAAAGTTCCAATCATGATTGATACGGCTGAGAAAAGGCCTGCTTCAGCTGTTACAGATATAGATATAGGGATACCAAGTTTAAGAATTTCGCGCATGATGGTTAATCGAAATGCTGTAGCTTTTTCGAAAATCTTTAGCTTCTTATATCTTGGGTTCATAAAAACATAACAAGAGAGATAAAAAAACACCAACCACATTGAAATAGCACTTGCTAAACCGCAACCAAGAACTCCCATTTTTGGTGCACCAAAATTTCCAAAAATAAAAGTGTAATTTAACAAGATGTTTAGAATGAGCGCCAAAACTGATGAATACATAACTGGCCGAGTAAAACCTATGCCCTCAGTTGTATATCGAAAAACAAGGAAAAGGAAAATTCCTGGAGCACCATAAATAATAGTAGTTGTAAATTCGACTACAAGATGACGAAGTTCAATATCTATACCCACAGCCTCAAGTAAAATAGTTATGAACTGTTTTATAAGCAAAATTACAATAACTCCGATAAAGAAACTCATCAAACATGCCTGACGAGAATATCGACCAATGAGCTGTTCTTTCTTTTCACCGAATAAACGGGCAACAATTGGTGACATCGCCATCATCATCCCATTGTATGCTTGAAAAATTAAAAACCAGATACTTCCTCCAACTGCTACCGCAGCTAATTCTTTCGAGCCTAATTGCCCAGCCATCAGCGCATCTGTAACTTGGATACCGGCTATTGCAAGATTGTTCGCAATTAATGGGGAAGCAAGTTTTAAGATTGAAATTATATTTTTAAGGGTAATTTTTTGCATGATTTTAAAACTATTTATTTATAAGTGTGCTAATCGACATCTCTTCATCAAAAAATTAAGTGAATGACGTATAATGTTAACCTGATAATGCATAAATTAAATATATTTAGGAGATAAGTGAGATGCTTGGTGACGGAAAATCAAAAAAAGTTGGTGTGATTGGTGGATCAAGAATACCATTTTGCAGAGCGAATACCGCTTACAAAGATTCATCCAACCAAGAGATGATGACAGCCTCGCTTAAATCAATTGTAAATAAATTTAATTTGCAAAACACAGTATTGGGCGATGTAGCGCTTGGTGCTGTAATAAAACACTCCAGTGATTGGAATCTAGCAAGAGAATGTGTAATTGATTCTGGGCTTTCTATTAAGACGCCAGGTGTTGATATGCAAAGAGCGTGTGGTACAGGATTGGAAACGATAATGAACATTGCTAACAAGATTGCGCTAGATCAAATTGATTCAGGCATTGGGGGTGGAGTTGATTCAATCAGTGATGCGCCTATCGTTTACAATGACAATTTAAGAAAAATATTACTTAAAAGTTTTACTGGAAAGTCTCTAAAAGAAAAACTCGTTCCTTGGTCTAGAATGAGACCAAAACTATTAAAACCAAAATTACCTGGTGTAAAAGAACCCAGGACAGGTCTATCCATGGGAGAAAGTACAGAAATTATTGCAAAAGACTACGCTATCTCTCGTCATGACCAAGATACATTGGCAACCGAAAGTCACGCCAAAGCCAGTCGTGCTTATGATGAGGGATTCTATAAAGACCTAGTGGTCCCATTCGAAGGTGTTGAAAAAGATAATATAATTCGCCACGATTCCACAGTTCAAAAGCTAGCCTCATTGAAAACAGTCTTTGATAAGGGGGTAAATGCTACTTTAACACCTGGAAATAGCACATCTCTGACAGATGGTTCTGCAGCTGTATTACTTGCTAGTGACGAATGGGCAAATAAAAATAATTTGGATATAGAATCTTATATAACAAGTTTTGAAATAGCAGCTGTAAATTATATTGATAATGAAGGCCTCCTAATGGCGCCAGCATATGCAGTATCAGAGATGCTAAAAAAACAAAATCTAAATCTACAAGATTTTGATTTTTATGAAATACATGAAGCTTTTGCAGCTCAAACATTAGCTACCATTAATGCTTGGAAATCTGAAGAATTTTGTAAATCAAAACTCGGAAGAGAAAAGGTAATGGGTTCCTTTGATCATAACAAACTCAATGTAAAAGGAGGAAGTCTTGCGATAGGACATCCATTTGCAGCAACAGGCGCTAGAATTGTCGCTACATTGTCCAAGTTACTTAAAGATAATGGCGGTGGAAAAGGTTTGATTTCAATATGCACTGCGGGTGGTATGGGTATTACTGCCATTTTAGAAAGATAGAAAAATTACCTGCGATCAAAATCATAGATAATCTCAGACACATACTTTCAAGTTTAAATTCAGTCCTCTGGAATGAATATTGGATAATGATAATCGCATTTACAGGTCTAGTGTTCACAATTTGGTCAGGATTTGCTCAATACAAAATTATTCGCCATACACCAAAAATCTTAGGCGGTGAATTCAACAATAAAAATGATGATGGTGTTATTAGTCATTTTCAAGCACTTTCCACAGCCTTATCAGGAACCGTTGGACTTGGGAATATTAGTGGAGTTGCGTTAGCCATTACATTGGGAGGTCCAGGAGCAATTTTTTGGATGTGGGTAATTGCCATTTTTGGTATGGCAATAAAATTAATCGAGGTTATCCTCTCGATGCTTTACCGGAATACAGAAGATCCAGAAAATCCTCATGGAGGGCCTATGTGGGTAGCAGAAAATGGATTCAAGAAAACATTTCCAAAGTATAAAAAGCTCGGCAAGACACTTGCTATACTTTTTGCTATAAGCATTGCAACTTCCTCAATCACTGGTGGAAATATGTTTCAAGCATGGAGTGTTGCAGATATTACTTATGAATATTTTGGCATTGAAGGGTGGGTTACTGGAATTATTTTATCAATAATTGTGGCAGCAGTTATATTAGGTGGAATTGAAAGAATAGCGAAAGTCACATCAAAAATAGTACCAGTCATGGTTACGTTATATATTCTAGCTGGATTCTATGTTTTATCTATCCATATTTCAGAAGTACCTGAAATGTTAATTTTAATTGTAACTTCAGCATTTACTACAACTCAAGCAAGTGGTGCTTTCATAGGAGGCACCGTTGGAACTGCCTTTATGTTTGGCACCAAAAGAGCAATATTCTCAAATGAAGCAGGTCAAGGGTCATCACCTATTGTTCATGCCGCAGTAAAGACAAATGAACCTGTAAGAGAAGGAATGATAGCTGGAATTGAACCTTTAATTGACACAATTGTAGTTTGTACATTTACGGCCTTAATCATCTTATCTACTGGAACTTGGGATCGTAAAGCAGACATAGAGTTCGATGAAATACCTACTGTCAATTACGAAAATAATACGTGGTCATTCTCAAAGATAATTCATAATGAAAAAAATGGTAAAGCTGGTGATCCAGTAATCATGTTGGTTGAAGCAGGAAAAAATAAATCATCCAATCAAAATATTCATAAAATTCCTGGAAAAATAATAGTTAATCGAGATAATTTTGAGATTCAATGGAATGATTTTTCCTCTGACATAAAGCCTAAAATTATTACTAATGGATATTTTTATGATTATGTTGGCGCTACAATGACTGCTAAAGCTTTCGATTCAGTTAATCCAGGCTTAGGAAAATGGCTTATAACTATTGCATCATGGTTCTTTGCAATATCTACGATAATGGCCTGGGGTTATTATGGGGAACAAGGAATAATTTATCTCGCGGGAGAACAAAGTAAAACATCCTTTCGCATCATTTATTGTTTGTTAATTTTTATTGCTACTCTTGGCTTTATTGAGACAAGTGTTGATCTTGATAACTTGAGTGGTATTGGATTAGGAATAATTGTTTATGCGAACCTACCAATTTGCTGGGTGTTCGGGTACCAAGCTATAAGAGCCTATAAAGCATATATAAACAACGAAAAAGTACGTAACATTGAAAATTAAAAAACAGCATCCACATATCTGATATGCCAAAACTAAAATCGGATAAAAATTTTAATCATGGATCGACTAGCTCAATAGGTGTATGTATCGTAAATCTGGGTACTCCAGAAAATACAAGTACCGCTGCTGTAAGAAAATATCTAAGACAATTTTTATCCGATTCTAGGGTAATTGAAGTTCCAAAAATTATATGGTGGTTCATTCTAAATATTTTTATCCTTCCTTTTAGGCCTGCCAAATCTGCTGAGGCATACGGAAAGATCTGGATGAAAGAAGGTTCACCCCTCCTGATTTTTTCAAATGAGATTAAAGAAAAACTTCAAGTTTTATTTGATGAAACAGAAACAAATCAAAAAATTCATATAGAGCTAGCAATGTCATATGGTCAACCATCAATTCAACAAGCAATTGATAATCTCATCAGTAAGTCTGCTAGGAAATTATTTTTGCTTCCCATGTATCCACAATATTCAAGCACAACAACCGGATCAGTTTTTGAAAATATCACAAAAGAACTCTCAAGGCAGCGCTGGATACCCGAATTTAGATATCTCAATCATTATCATGATGAGCCTGAATATATAGAGACAATCTCAAAAAGTATAAAAAAACATTGGAAAAAAAATGGTAGAGGTGAAAAATTACTATTTTCTTTTCACGGGCTACCGCACAAAATGCTTCTTGATGGTGATCCATATCATTGTCAATGCTATAAAACTGCAAGGTTAATATCTAAAAAACTGTTGTTAAATGAAAATGACTGGTTTGTAAGTTTTCAATCTCGTCTTGGTCCCACAAAATGGCTAGAGCCTTATACTGACGAAACACTTAAGTCTTGGGGGAAAAGCCAAGCTGGAATTATTGATGTGATATGCCCAGGATTTTCAGTCGATTGCCTAGAAACACTTGAAGAAATTGCTATGGAAAATAATGAGCTATATCAAGAGGCGGGTGGCAAAGAAATTCGTTATATCTCAGCTCTTAATTCCGAAAAAGATCATATCACTTTTTTGTATAATCTAATACGCAAGAATATTTCGGACTGGATAAAAGTAGATGAATTGATTGGTTACGACGATATCGAGAGAGAACTTAAGATATCTCGTGATGAAGCCTTAAAAAAAGGTGCAAAGAAATAATACAATTACTGAGACTGAAGGTCATTAATCCTCTCAGCTTGCCTTCTGAGTGCTGTCCCAATTCCAAGCTCACTATACAATTCATTAATTCCAGTTATATTTGGTTTTTCAATAAGTAAATTTTGCTTAATATTCTTAATTTCAACATGACATTCTATACCAGTAAGTTTTCTTGAAAGCATTACCTTGTCAAAATGCTTCTCAAGCTTTGCTCCTAGTGTTTTTGATCCTCTGACCGGGACTTTATAAATTCTATCCAAATTTCTATAGATGCTATCTAAATCATTAAAATGTTGAAGGAGGGCGACAGCTGTTTTTTTCCCCACCCCAGGCGCACCGGAAATATTATCTACGGCATCACCAGCTAGTGCTAAATAATCAGCTATTTGTTCAGGTTTTACTCCAAAAACATCGGGTATTTTGTTGTAATCTATTTTTCCTTTACCGGTATAGTCCCAAAAAATATCATCTTTCCCGATTAATTGTGCGAGATCTTTATCTCTGGAAATAATGGTTGAAGGTCTTCCAGACTCTCTACCAAATCTAACAAGTGTTCCAATTAGATCATCTGCCTCATATCTTGGATGACTCCAATTAAAAACACCAAGTAAGTCAACGAATTCTTTGCACTGTTGAAATTGTCTTTTCAGCTCTATCGGTGCTGGCTCTCTATTAGCTTTGTATTCAGCGCAAATTTCTGTTCTAAATGAGCTTTCGAGACTCTCATCAAATAAAATTCCAAGATATTTTGGATTATTCCTTTCGATAAAATCACCGATAAATCGACAAAAACCATAGAAAGCATTGATAGGGTTCCCTTTATTGTCGGTGATGTCTTCTGGCATTGAATAATGAGCTCGAAAAACATAAACACTAGCATCAATTAAATATTGCATTTTTGCTCTTTAACCAGAAATATTTATCATCATATATTAATTGAAAAAAAGTTGTTTAGATTCACTATTGGTTGTGTCATTATTCGCTTTTTTATAGAAAAATCTTGGTTTGTATTAATATTATCAACTTCATAATTAATGAAGGTGGAGGAAAAAATGTCACTGACAATTGGTGTCCTCAAGGAGAGAGTTGAAGGCGAAACCCGTGTTGCATTAACACCGGAAATTGCAAAAAAACTAGTTTCTTTAAAAGCTCAAATTTTCATGGAAAAAGATGCGGGGAAATTATCTAATCATCTAGATAGAGAATATGAAGATGTTCAATTTTTAGATGAAAAAGAAGTACTAAAGAAGTCTGATCTCCTACTCACAGTTCAGCCAATTAGTCCTGAGCAATCGGATAATTTAAAACAAAATTCGTATGTTGTTGGAATGATATTTGGTCATATTAATAAAGAGGTGGTGCAATCCTTTTTGGATAATAAACATACATCATTTGCTATGGAGCTTATGCCGAGAATATCTCGAGCACAAAGCATGGATGTTCTTTCATCCCAAGCAGCAGCCTCTGGTTATCAAGCGGTGTTAATCGCAGCAAGCACGCTCGATAAATTTTTTCCCATGCTAACCACAGCTGCTGGAACAATCAGGCCCGCACAAGTTCTAGTTATTGGAGCTGGTGTTGCAGGCCTTCAGGCAATTGCGACTGCAAAAAGATTGGGCGCAATAGTAAAAGGGTATGATGTGAGAAGCGCGACAAAAGAACAAATAGAATCTCTTGGAGCAAAATTCATAGATACAGGTGTATCTGCTGATGGTGAAGGAGGATATGCAAGAGAATTAACTGATGAAGAAAAAACGAAGCAACAAGAGGCATTGGAAAATGAAATTGCAAATTGCGACGTTGTAATTTCTACTGCTTTAGTCCCAGGAAAACCCGCTCCAAAAATTATCAGAAAAGAAGCTGTTAAAAAGATGAAGTCTGGGGCACTAATAGTTGATTTAGCGGCTGAGACTGGAGGAAATTGTGAGCTCACGAAGGCTGGTGAAACAATATCGACTGGAAATGTAAAAATTGTTGGGCCTATAAATCTTGCATCATCTCTAGGAAAGCATGCCAGCGAAATGTATGCGAGAAACTTATTTAATTTTATTTCTCCTGCAATAAAAGATGGCGAATTAAATATTGATTGGGAAGATGAAGTTTTCTCCAAATCCAACCTTACTCATGATGGTGAAATTAAACATAAATCTTCTAAAGAGATGATACAAGGAGATTCATAATGATAGAACAGATTATTCAGATTGATGGATTTATTGCGCTTTATATATTTATGTTAGCAGCATTTGTTGGTTATGAAATAATCGGAAAAGTACCAGCAATACTTCACACACCACTGATGTCTGGCTCAAATTTCATTCATGGAATTGTTCTTGTTGGTGCAATGATTGCACTCGGTCAAGCTGAAACAGAACTTGAAAAGATTATTGGGTTTTTAGGAGTATTTCTAGGTGCAGGAAATGCGGTCGGTGGATATGTTGTAACCGAAAGGATGCTAGAAATGTTTAAAAGCAGCAAGGATAAGAAATCATGAATATAATGAATTTGCAGTTAGTAATCCATACCAGTTATTTCATAGCAGCCATACTCTTTATCTTTGGTTTACAAAGAATGAGTTCGCCAGTTACAGCGAGAAATGGCATTGTTTGGGCTGGTGCAGGAATGGTTTTGGCTACGTTGGTAACGTTTCTTTATCCAGGAATGTCTAATTTTATTTTAATGATAGTTGCTATTGGACTAGGTGGAGTTATTGCCTGGATCAGTGGTAAAAAAGTTGAAATGACAGATATGCCACAAATGATTGCACTTTATAATGGAATGGGTGGAGGTGCTGCGGCTGCTATCGCAGCAATTGAACTTTTTAGCGGCAAAGATCATGGTCTAACTTTCGCTATTTTGGCTATACTTGGTGGATTTATTGGTGCTGTCTCTTTCAGTGGAAGCTTGGTTGCTTTCGCAAAATTACAAGGATTTAAAAATACAACTTTTAGATTTCCTGGACAACAAGCTCTAAACTTTATAGTTCTCATCGCTATTTTTGCTGTCGGCGCGTATATCACTATTCAACATAGCTCAGGAAATATAGTTTCAATTTTCTTTCTACTTGCTCTGATATTGGGTATCACCATGACAGTCCCAATTGGTGGAGCAGATATGCCTGTTGTGATATCACTCTACAATGCTTTCACTGGACTAGCGGTAGCATTCGAGGGATTTGTTCAGCAAAATCCTGCAATGATTATCGCTGGAACAGTTGTAGGTGCGGCTGGATCGTTACTTACTCAACTTATGGCAAAAGCAATGAATAGATCGTTAGCACACGTTCTTTTCTCAGGTTTTGGAGAAACTACAGCAGAAGGTAGTGAAGTGACAGGATCAATGAAACCAATTGATGCAACTGATGTTGGGGTAATGATGGCATTTGCAAATAAAGTATTAATTGTTCCTGGTTATGGAATGGCAGTTGCTCAAGCTCAACATAAAGTCTGGGAATTGACACAATTACTCATCGAGCGAGATGTCGATGTGAAATTTGCTATTCATCCCGTAGCCGGAAGAATGCCTGGACATATGAATGTTCTCCTTGCAGAAGCAGGAGTCCCATATGACATCATCTATGATGAAAATGAAATTAACTCAGAATTCGAGTCCGCAGATGTGGCTCTAATAATTGGAGCAAATGATGTTGTTAATCCAGTTGCAAGAACAGATCCATCAAGTCCAATATATGGGATGCCTATTCTTAATGCTGATTATGCAAAAAATGTTATAGTTGTTAAACGAGGACAAGGTGCTGGTTTCTCAGGAATTGAGAATGCGTTATTCTTTCTCGATCAAACTAGAATGCTTTACGGTGATGGACAGGAAATGGCATCTGAATTGATTCAGTCAGTAAAATCAATTTAATAAATTATGCACACATAAGGGTCTCAGAAGTTAAAGATAAACTAATTCATAGACAGTCTATTATCAAAGTAGCACTTGATGTTCCTCTCTTTAAGTTATTCGATTATAAATTAAATAAGAACTGCACATTTAAACTAAAAAAAGGTTGTCGTGTTTTAGTCCCATTTGGTAAGCAGAAAAAAGTAGGCATAATAATAGGGTTTAGTAACAATACTAGAATTCCATCCTCAAAATTACGTTCATTTATATCAATAATAGATAATGAACCAATTCTTAGTATGAATGATATGAAATTTATATCATTCGCTAGCAATTATTATCAATACCCGATTGGGAAAGTAATAAGTGCAGCTCTTCCAGTCCAACTAAAAAAAGGTTTTCCTTTAATTAGTTATATTGACCAACTATCACTTACCATCCAAGGAAAGGCGTGCTCAATGAGCAATCTTAAAAAAAGCGCCCCTAAACAAGCCGAGCTTCTCGAAATACTGAAAATTAAAGTCAGATTAAATGAAAAAGATTTAAATAATCTCTCCCCTAACTGGAGAAGATATTACAAGGGGTTAATTGAAAAAAAATTAGTAAAAAAAGATAGAGTTATTAATAATTATCGGGTTAATCAAAAATACATCAGACCATCATCAGGTCCAGACTTAAATTCAGAACAAGCCAATGCTGTAAACACAATAATTAATGAAAAGAAATTTAAAACGTTCCTAATTGATGGTGTCACAGGCAGTAGAAAAACAGAAGTTTATTTGCATTTAATCAAAAATACTCTCAAAAATGACAAGCAATGCCTTATATTAGTTCCTGAAATTGGGCTAACCAGTCAATTTATCAATAGAATTATTAAAAGAATTGGGCTAATTCCTCATCAGTTTCATTCATCATGCACAGAAAACGAAAAACTCATTACTTGGAAAGCGATTCGTGATTCAAAAGCAAAAATCGTTTTAGGTACAAGATCAGCAATATTCTCTCCCTTCAAAAATTTAGGCATTATCATTGTAGATGAGGAAAATGACGTTTCATACAAACAACAGGAAGGTTTTAGATATTCTGCAAGAGATCTCGCAATAATAAAAGCGAAACACTGTAACATTCCTGTAATTTTGGGATCCGCTACTCCTTCAATCGAAAGCATTAATCAGTGTAAGAAAAATATTTACACAAAACTACAACTTACGGAGAGAGCTGGAGAAGCAAAATTACCGTCAATGCATCTAATAGATATAAACAAAAACAAAACAAAAGATGGAATAAGTGATTTGCTACTAAAAACAATGAATGAACACCTCAAAAAAAACGGTCAAATTTTGGTTTTTGTCAACAGGCGGGGTTATGCGCCAACGCTGATTTGTAAATCATGCAACCACATTGAGAAATGTAAGAGATGCGATTCAAGAATGACGGTATATCAATCGAAAAACTCTCTTATATGCCACCATTGTGGGTCGAAGGAAAAACTCAAGACTTCATGCCACGTGTGTGGCTCAGAATATATTGCTTTGGGACAGGGAACACAAAGGATTGAATCTGCACTTAATAAACATTTTTCTAGTGAGTGGATTATGAGAATCGACAGCGATTCAACCAAATCAAAAGATTCACTTGATAAGGCTTTAGAGGCAGCGAAGTCAGGTACAGCAAAGATACTTATTGGTACACAAATGTTATCGAAAGGTCATCATTTCTCATCACTAACACTTGTGGCAATCATTAATGCTGATCAAGGTTTGTTTAGTAACGATTTTAGAGGAAGTGAACGTCTGGCTCAAAGCATTACTCAAGTTGCTGGTAGAGCTGGCAGGGAAAATAAAAAAGGACAAGTATTAATTCAGACAGAATATCCTGATCATCCATTTTGGGAGACTTTGTTTAAAGGTGGATACAAGAATGCTATTAGATTAATTTTAGAGGAGAGAAAACAAACTGGGTGGCCACCGTATTCATATATAGCATTATTAAGAACGGAATCTCATCAAAAAAAATTTACATGGGAATTTTTAAAAAAATCCAAACTCATTCTCTCTTCAAATAATTCAACTATCGATATTCTTGGTCCTGTTAGTGCGCCAATGGAAAAAAAAGCAGGTAAATACAGAGGCCAATTATTACTACAATCAAATAATAGAAAGATACTCAATCATTGTATTTCATCATTTATTCAAGAGATTGAAAGCAAAAAAATCACTCGGCGTGTAAAATGGTCATTGGATATAGATCCAATTGAATTATTCTAGAAAAGAAACTGCGATTAAATAAGAGATCGGTAATTGAAAACAATAATCATAAAAGCTATTGAGTCAGGTATTGCCAAAATACCAAAGATAAAAAAAATAAATCAACAGAATATAATCTCAGACTCTGTTGAAAGAACTCGTGACTATAAGCATGGTGATTTTACCAGTAACATTGCTATGCGAGTGGCAAAATCATTGAGAAAAAATCCCCGAGAATTAGCTAAAGAAATAGCAGACAATATACCTCAAGATAAACTCATAAATAAAATAGAAATCGCTGGGCCTGGTTTTATTAACTTTCATCTTGATAATTCAGCTTATCATTCAGAAATTCGGGATATTCTATCTAATAAGAAAAAATTTAATCAAAAAAAAGAAAAAATTCTTTTAGAATTTGTATCCGCAAACCCAACAGGACCCCTTCATGTCGGACATGGAAGACATGCCGCTTATGGTGCATCTTTAGGAAATATTTTAGAAGCTGTTGGTTATGATGTTACTCGTGAATATTATGTAAATGATGCTGGAAGACAAATGGATATATTATGTATCAGTGTAATAATTCATTTACTAAAGAATAAAAATATTAAAATAAAAATGCCTACTTCTGGCTATCAAGGTCAATACATTAAAATCATTTCTAAAACAATCAAACAAAAGATCAAAATAGATCAAACCATGTTATCTAAATTTCTTCCATCAATTAATGATGCTGAAGATCCTGAAAAGTATATTGATGATCTCATTGAGAACACTAAAAATATTATTGGAATAAAAGTTTTTAATAAAATAAGAAATCAATCACTTGAATCAATCAAATCTGACATAAGAGTTGATCTCGAAGAGTTTGGAGTAATTTTTGACTCATGGTTTTCAGAACAAGAACTTGAAAATAAAGGTGACATAGACAAAGTATTGAAAATCCTTGATGAAAACAACTATCTGTACGAAAAGGAAGGAGCAATATGGTTTAAGGCAGAAGACCATGGGGATGAAAAAGATCGAGTTGTAGTTCGAGAAAATAAAAATAAGACATATTTTACATCTGACATTGTTTATCACCACGATAAAAAAGTAAGAGGATACGATACACTAATAGATATTCTTGGTTCAGATCATCATGGATATATAGCTAGAGTGAAAGCAGGCTTAGAAGCGATGGAGCATAATCCAAATGATCTTCAAGTTGAATTAGTTCAATTCGTCTCTTTGTTTAGAGATGGAGAAAAATTATCAATGTCAACGAGATCCGGTGAATTCGTTTCTCTCAGGCAGCTTAGAGACGAAGTTGGTAATGATGCGGCCAGATTTTTTTATATTATGCGTTCAAATGAGCAACATTTAGATTTCGATTTAGAGCTAGCAAAAAGTAAGTCGAATGAAAATCCCGTTTACTATATACAATATGCACATGCCAGAATAGCTAGTGTTTTGCGTCAACTTAAGGAACAGTCACTTGATCATGACAAAGACAATGGATCTTCAAATTTAAATCTACTTTCTACAAAAAAAGAAAGAAATTTGATGGTTGCTCTATCTAAATACTCTGAAGTTATTAATACAGCAGCAAAAAATCATTCTCCACATAGCCTAGCTCAGTACCTGCGTGACTTAGCTAATGAATTCCATTCATACTATAATGATTCAACTTTTATTGTTGATGATGAAAAATTAAGAGATGCCAGACTGAATTTAATAATTGCAACTCAAATTATCATCTCATCAGGGTTAGAACTACTCGGTGTTTCAAGCCCTTCTTCAATGTAAATAAAGAACTAAAAGAGTTGGTTCCTTTTATTATATTGAACTAATAGGTATGAAAAGAGCAATAGAAGAGATATGCAGATAATTTCAAAACTATCTCCGAGCAAAGTCCTGTATTTAACGCTGAAAAATAATGCAAAGAATAAATGGATATCAAAAATAAAAAAAATCCAAAACAGTATTTTCTTTGCCACCCTTTTGTTTTTGAATCCATAGTAAGATAAATTTGAAATCAAGATAGTGATAAACAAAATTGCGGTTGGAATAATGTAATGTTTACCAATAACAAATGTTTGTATTACAGCTAAAAATCCTAAAGCTGATAAAATAGCGAATATCAAATCAAAAGAACTTTTGAGTGAAATTTTATTTTCCATACCTATAAACTCCTATTTTTTCTTTATTTTATGGATTGTCTTTTGTTTTTATATCTATTTGTAATGACTTTAATTTTCGATATAGATGTGTTCGCTCAACACCGACTCTTTTAGCTAATTTACCAACTTTACCATCGCATAGTATCAATTGCTGCTGAAGGTATGCTTTTTCAAATTGTTCACGAGCTTCTTTAAGAGGCAAAGATAAAAGATCTTGTTTTATCAATGATTCTACTGGATCTTTATCTATCTCTTTTTTTAACTCTTCTTCTGTTTCATCAAGAGTAACATCATCTTTTATACCTTTTACTAAGATTCTCTGTATTATATTTTTTAACTCAATATGATTTCCAGGCCAGGGGAAATTTCTTAATCGATTTTGTGCTGCAACTGTAAAACGCCTGTATGTCAATTCTTGTGCTTCGGAAAGTTGATCTGTATAAAATTTAATGAAATCTGGAATATCTTCAGCATGTTCTCTTAGAGGAGGAACCTTAATTGTTTGAATATTAAGATTTGATATTAATTCACGCTTCAATCTTCCTTCTCTTACTTGATTTAGGTAATTTTCATTAACGATTGCAATCGTCCTAAAATTACATTGAATTTTCTCTTTTCCGCCATTTATATTAAAGATATTCGTTTCTAGAATATTATTAATAATAAGCTGAGCATTAAGATTGAACTCAGCAAGATTTTTAAGAATCAATGTTCCATTTTGTAATTTATCAATAATACCTAGTGTTATTTTTTCACTTTTACCTGATCCTAAAATTTCATCTTTTAATACTTCTTCAGATAGTGATGAAGAATCTAATGTAATACAATTATTCATAGAACGATCGCTTATATTATGAACATAATTCGCATAAGCCTCTCTTCCTGTTCCATCTTCGCCAATTATCAAAATTGAGGAGTCTACTTTAGCAACTCTACTAAGTTCTTTCCTAAAATCTTTAAGAAGATCGCTATGTCCTATTGATACGAAAGAAGCGTTGTCAATTGATCGTTTTGGATTAGTTTTTTTCTTTCGTTCTGTTAACGCACCCTCAACGGTTCGAAGTAATTTCGCTATAGAAAGTGGTTTTTCAACAAAATTTGAAGCGCCTAAATGTGTTGATTCAATTGCAGTATCGACTGTTCCATGGCCAGACATCATTACTACCTCAGAATTGAGATTCTCCTCCTCTGACCATTGCTTTAAGAGTGATATCCCATCAGTTTCAGGCATCCATATATCCAATAAAATCAAATCGAATTCTTTTTTCGATCTTTTTCTATTGGCTTCTGATGCAGATGATGCAACTGTTACATCGTAGCCCTCTTCAGAGAGAATTTCACTAATTAACTCTCTTATATCTAATTCATCATCAACAACCAAAACACTCATTGAGCTCATAATGAATGTACTCCATTGTCTTTTTTATGCTTAAAACTGGAAATCATTTTCTCTCTCATTTTTTCGTTTTCTGACATAAATATTTTTATCACAGCACCCTGTTTTTTTGCATTTTCAGCTTCTATAAAGCCCATATGCTCTTCAACTAGTTTTTTAACTATAGCTAACCCAAGACCTGTACCCTTTGATTTAGATGTAACATACGGATCAAATATTTGACCTAAAGAATTTTTATCAAAGCCAGATCCATTATCTTCTATACAAATCTCAATCATTTTAATATTGTTAATATCGCATTGTTTTACATTCACAGATATTGTTCCCGCTATATCTTCAGGAATGGCTTCAATAGAATTTCTGACAAGATTATGGATAATTTGTCTTATCCTGCCTGGATCAGCGTCAAACTTTAAATCATCTGAATCAATATCGAATGTAATATTAATTTTGGATTCTTGCTCTTGATAGAGATCAATAATTTCTCTCAAAAGAATAGCTATATTTATCGTCACAATCTCCATATCAGGAGAGCGCGCATAATCACTGAATGCATTTACCATCTCTTTTAACGCTGCAACCTGTTCAACAATTATATGAGTTGAACGATCTAAAATTTCAGCATCTTCTTTAGGCATCGTATTTAAGTATTTTCTTCTTACCCTTTCAGCAGATAACTGAATTGGCGTGAGTGGATTCTTGATTTCATGTGCTAATCTTCTGGCAACCTCGCCCCATGCAGCATCACGTTGAGATTGAATTTGAATTGTTATGTCATCAAATACAACGACCAGACCTTCATTCTCCATTGTGTCATTTGAGAGGTCAGAGCATGCACATGTCAATATTCTTCTCCCTGTATCGGAGTGGACAATAATTTGCTCATGCCAAACCATATTACCTTCATCAAGATACTTTTTTATCACAACAAATAATTCATTAAGGACATTGTGCTCTTTTGCTAAATTAGAGAGTAATTCCCCTCTGCTCTCTGAAAAGTCAACATTTAAAATAGAGCCAGCTGCTTTATTTGCAGTTCTTATTTTTAGATCAGACTCGAGTGAAATTACTCCAGTGGACAGGCTCGCTAATATAATTTCTAAATTTGCTCTTTCTGCTTCAACCAAGTTTTGGCTCAAACTTGCTTGTTTTCTTGCTATTGATAACCCTTTAGTCATCTCATTGAAAGAATTTATCAAGAAACCAATCTCATCTT
>MDSW01186656.1_pt1 | contig 27281 bp, 28 predicted proteins | sample 811171 | NCBI WGS metagenome assembly MDSW01 (sample SAMN05326641, study PRJNA326480) | marine metagenome | isolation source: seawater | place: Atlantic Ocean: North West | collected 2012 | reverse complement strand
CGGCCTGATCAACCAGACCGCGCACAAGGTCGACGAAAACGCCCGCATCGACGATATTCGGGCGCTTGCCGAGGTTTATACCCGCGTTCTCGACGACTTTTTCGGACAAGCCCGCTGATGCCGAGCCTGGCCGAGGTTCACCGCGCGCTGTATGGCGCTACGCTCCTCGCCAAGTTCGACCGTGACGGATTTAACGCGCTCGGGACGCAAGCCGGTGACGCCAGGAAATCCTTTTTCGCCGCCGTCATCGTTGCGCCGATGTATCTGTTCTGGATTTTGCTGTACGGCGATCCCTACCCTGAAGACACACCGTTTATATTCGCATTCGTTTTCGAATGCCTCGCTTATGCCGTCGGGTGGATGCTCTTTCCCTTGGTCGTCTGGCATCTATCCCCGGTCCTCGGGTGCCGGGACCGTTTTTTCCAGTTTCTGACCGCGTACAACTGGGCCGCCGTGATCCAGAATGCGCTTTTCATGGGAACCGATCTGTTGTTCTGGATGATTGGCGCGCCTGAATTGGCGCGCGGGTTCTTCGGCCTGATCCTGTTTGCCTACGTATTGATGTACGGTTGGTTCATCGCCCGGCACGGGCTGGGGCTCCCCGGCGGTCCGGCCGCCACGGTGGTTGCGCTCGATATCGCCGTCACGATGTTTTGGGAGATGGTTACGACCGGTATGGTTCACGGCTGACGCGCCGGATCAGATATCAACCCCGCCGCCGAACATTTCATAGATCGGCCGCATAATCTCCTGCCAGTCGAAAGTCACATAAAGCGCCCCGACACCGATCAGCCCCATCAGGATGGGCGACCCCAGTATGCCGCCGATCGTCAGCAGCAGACCGACGAAGCCCCAGCTTCCCTGGCCGCGCAAAAGCGCAAAGATCGAAAACAAAAAGCCCAGCGGCGTAAAAATGATCGCGGGGCCGAATATCCCGAGCAAACCGAAGCCGACCGCCATATAGCCTGCGAGCGGCGTCTTGTCTTCGGGACGGCGGCGGGGCGGTCTTTCATCTTCCTCGCGGGATACCGTCAGGGGAATCTTATCCATTCGTCATCCTAACACACGCGCCCGGCGTCGAAACCCCGGCGATCAGTCCGCCGCGTAGTCGACACGGGTCAAATACAGCCCTTGAGGCGGCGCGGTCGGGCCACCTGCGGCACGGTCTTTCGCCGCGAGAGCCGCCGCCACGTCACGTGGCCGCCATTTACCTGTCCCGACCAACTGAAGGGTGCCGACAATATTGCGCACCTGATGATGCAGGAACGAACGCGCCTCGGCGATGACGTGAATTTCATCCCCGGCACGGGAAACATCCAACCGGTCCAAAGTTTTTTCGGGTGACTTCGCCTGACACTCGGAGGCACGGAAGGTCGAAAAGTCATGATGGCCAATCAGTTCCTGAGCCGCATCGTGCATGACGCCGGCGTCGAGCGCCATCGCCTGCCACCAAACCCGCCCCTCGTCGAGCGCCGGCGGCGCCCGGCGGTTAAGGATACGGTACAAATACGCCCGTCCGGTTGCTGAAAAACGGGCGTGAAAATCCTCATCGACGGTTTCCGCGGAGAGGATACTGATGGGATCGGGGCGGACATGATGGTTCAGCGCATCACGCACCGTATCGGCCGGAAAATCCTTGGCAATATCGACATGCGCCACCTGTGCCAGCGCATGAACCCCTGAATCCGTGCGCCCGGCACCCTGGACCGTGCATTCCGCGCCTGTGAGCGCGAACACAGCCTTTTCCAGGGCTTCCTGTACGCTGGGGCCGTTGTCCTGACGCTGCCAGCCCCGGAAGGGCCCGCCATCGTATTCAACCGTCAGCCTAAATCGGGGCATTTTTTGCGACCCGCACGGTTCTCTCTGTGAAAAGCAGGAAGGCCAAGTGCGGACTCCATTATCCAGCGTTTTAGTGCCAAAATTATTTCTGTTACTGTGGGCTAAAAGTCAAACACCGGGGGGATGATGAGCGGCGAAGAGCCCGAGTCTATTTTGATCGAGAATGAGCGGGATTCATTGCATATCCTGCCGCTTGAGATTCTACCGCTGCAAACCCCTGGCCTGAAACGCGCACGAATGATCAAGAACGCGGGGCTCGACAGCGTCATTGAGCTGTTCCAGGACGCCAGTGCCGGCAGCGGGCAGCTCGACGTGCGCGATCTGCCTAACGAATTCGACTGGGACGACGGCAACAATCATCCAGACATGGTGATCCTGCGCAAAGTCGCCAATCTGCCCAGCTATGACGTTTACTCCCTCCGCGTCGCGCTTCGCCAGCTCGGAATCGAGGTCAACGACAATGAAGCGCTCAAACTCTCCCCGGAGATGAACGCCGAACTGACAACCTACATGACCGATTTTACGCGTCCGCTGATCGTCCAGATTTACGGCAAGGACGACGAGGTGCAGATCGAGACGTTTGAGGACGTGATCGCACTATTCCGCGATCCGGATGTGAAAATGGCGCTCGAGAAGCTCAAGGTGATGGCCGACAAGCTTGGGATCAAACCGGAAGAGGTCCCGACATTCATCGAAGACTACGGCGATATTTTTCTATCCTTATCGTACTACCGCCGCTGCCTGGATTCGATCTCGCCAATCATCGAAGACTTTCTCGATTCCATGCCTGAGCTACGGAAAAACTACACCCTGCAGCACGACACGACCCTGCAGAGCACCGTCAACATGATGGACAGCCGAATTTCGAAATTGACCCAACAAGTGCGCCGCCGCTTCGACGAATTCGAGAACGGCACCAGAAACATGTGGGACGAGATATCGGCCGAAAAATTCCGCAAGTTGCAGCGTCAGATCAAGGATCACCACGTGTCGCTGGGGGGTGTTCTGTGCTCACTCAGCGTCAAGATGGACGCCTGGCATCACCTGTTTCCGCGCCGTTCTATCGGCGGGCCGCAGAAACGCGCCGAGTTCATCATGCTGCACATGCGCCAGGGCATGGACAAAATGCGGAACATGGACGATAGCGTTAAGTTCGTCGCACCGAATTAACCGAGTTGCGTCCCGGCAGGCATGGCATACCCGCGCAAGAACGCATCGGTATCGGTCATCGACTTTCCCGGCCGCTGTAACTTGAGCGGCCGAAGGCCGCCTTCCCGGCACGCGATCGTCAGACCGTCGTCGACGATCGTCCCGGGCGGCCCGGACGACGAGGGATCGAACGCCGCAGCGGCGACCTTGATGCGCTCGCCGTTGAATTCAAACCACGTCCCCGGCCATGGGTTAAGGGCACGGACGGTGCGCTCAAGCTCAGCAGCCGGTTTATTGAAATCCAGGCGGCCCTCGCCCCGCTCCAGCTTGTGCGCGTAGGTTATCCCGTCTTCCGGTTGCGGCGTTGGCGTCAGCTCCCCGCGAGCGTAAGCCGGAAGGGTCTGAGCCAGCAGTTCGGCCCCCATGAGAGACAGCCTGTCATGAAGCGAGGTCGCGGTTTCATCCGAGGCGATGGGCGTTCTTTCCTCAGCCAGCACATCGCCGGTATCCAACCCTGCATCCATCTTCATAATCCCGACACCTGTCTCGGCATCACCCGCTATAATGGCGCGCTGGATCGGCGCCGCGCCCCGCCATCTCGGCAATAACGACGCATGAACGTTGAGACAGCCGAGCTTCGGCGCGTCGAGAATTTCCTGCGGCAAAATCAAACCGTAGGCCACGACGATGGCGCAGTCGAGATCGAGGTCTTGAAACGCGGCCTGTTCGTCCGGATCACGGAGCGTCTTCGGCGTCCGCGCCTCGATCCCGAGACGGATTGCTTCGGCATGGACCGGACAGGGTGTCTCTTTGTGCCCGCGGCCCGCAGGTTTCGGTGGCTGCGCGTAAACGCATGCGACGTCGTGGCCGGCATCGATCAGCGCATGAAGAGCCGGGATTGAAAAGTCCGGGCTCCCCATAAAGGCCAGTTTGAGGGGGTGGGATTCGCTCACGCCCTGATTATGCCGTCTGCTGGGCGAGCTTCTTCGCCTTCTGCAACTTGCGCAGAATCATGTTGCGCTTCAGCGACGACACGTGATCGACGAACAGCACCCCGTCCAGATGATCGATCTCATGTTGAATACAGGTCGCCATGATGCCTTCCGCCTTGATTTCGCGGATTTCGTTGTCGCGGTCCAGATAGCGGACCTTAACCCAATCCGGGCGCTGCACCTCGGCGTAATGCTCCGGCAGTGAAAGGCAGCCTTCCTCATGGATGCGGTCGTCATCCGAGATTTCGACAATCTGCGGGTTCGCAAGCGCGATCGGCTTCGGATCCTCATTTTCGCGCGCCACGTCGATCACGATCACGCGGCGTTTGTCGCCAACCTGAGGCGCCGCCAAGCCGATGCCATGCGCGCCGTACATGGTCTCGAGCATGTCGTCCATAAGCTTGCGCACGTCTTCGTCGACGGTTTGCACCGGCTGCGCCTTGATCTTGAGGCGCGGATCCGGGGCAACGATGATCGGCAGTTTAGCCATCGAACGGTCCGTTCCGGTTAATTCCTTGCTTGGAAATATGATCTTGGCATCGGATCGTCAAGAAACGACACTCCCAACGGGGTAAAAGACGGGGGCACACTCATGGTGTGGCAGGGGCTGATCGGTATCGTACTGTTTCCGTTGATCGCCTGGGCGCTGAGCGAAGACCGTTCGCGTGCAGATATCAAAGCGATCACGATCGGCCTCGCCATCCAGATCGCGCTGGCCGCCTTGCTGCTCGGCGTGCCGGTGATCAAACATGGGTTTATCGCGCTCAACAGCGTCGTGATCGCCCTCATGGATGCGACCCGCGCCGGCACGGCTTTCGTTTTTGGGTATATCGGCGGCGATACGCCCCCCTTCGAAATCACGGGGCACGGCACGACATTCAATCTCGCGTTCCAGGCCATCCCATTGATCCTGGTGGTCAGCGCGATTTCGGCCGTCCTGTTCCATTGGCGCATTCTGCCCAAAATCGTCGAAGGATCGGCGTGGCTGCTGCAGCGGAGCTTCAGAATCGGGGGCGCACTGGGGATAGGGGTCGCCGCCAACATTTTCGTCGGCATGGTGGAAAGCCCGCTTTTGGTGAAGCCGTATATCAAACGACTGACCCGGGGCGAATTGTTCGTCATTATGACCGCTGGCATGGCGACGGTCGCAGGTACCGTCATGGTGCTCTATGCCGGCGTCATCGGCCCGGTCATCCCGGGTGCCCTTGGCCATATTCTGACCGCATCGGTCCTGAGCGCCCCGGCAGCGATCACGATAGCCCAACTGATGGTCCCGCTGGACGCCTCAACCCCAGGCAAGATCGACATTCCGGACGACGGCAGCGCCATGGGGGCCGTCACGCGCGGCACCATGGACGGGGTTGCGCTCGTGATAAATGTCATCGCCATGTTGCTGGTCGCGGTCGCGCTGGTGGCATTGGTCAACGCCCTGCTCGGCGTTCTGCCCGATGTCTTGGGCGCGCCGCTGAAGCTTGAGCGCATGCTCGGCTGGGTCATGGCGCCGGTCACGTTCGCCATGGGCGTTCCGTGGTCGGAAGCGGTCGCCGCCGGCAGCCTGCTCGGCGTCAAAACCATTCTCAACGAGTTTATCGCTTACCTGCAGCTTGCCGGGATGGATGCGTCGGTAATTTCAGACCGAAGCCGCTTGATCATGACGTATGCGCTTTGCGGGTTCGCGAACTTCGCCAGCCTGGGGATCATGATCGGCGGCCTTACCACCATGTGTCCGGAACGCCGGGACGAGATCATCGGGCTCGGCGGACGTTCGATTATTTCGGGCACGCTGGCGACATGCCTGACCGGCGCGGTCGCGGGGTTGTTTTTCTAGGACACACAAGATGCGCCCAAGCCCCATAACACTATCTTCCGTAACAAAAAAGAACCGGCAGGACGCACTATCGATCATCAATAGTGAGGTTCTATCTGCAGGGGGCTGGATTATCAGTCACACGCTCTTTTCAAACATCGCCGCCACTTTCCGGTTTGAAATACCCGCAAACAACTTAGCTTCCATGCAGCGCCGATTAGAGGATCAGGCCATCCGTATGGATACCGATAGCCAGAAATGTATTGAGCGGCTTGATCCCGCTGCGGGGAAAGAAGATATCGTTGCCATCCTCAACATCACCTTCATCCACGACGAACCGGATCTTCGTCACACGATTCCGGCGATCCCGGGTTAACGTCTGACCCGGACCCGGTATGTCAGGTCAACCTTGCCGTTGGCAGGAACCGCCACCATCCATTCGGCCGCGATCCCATCGCGCACGTGCGTGAGCGACTCCGAGAGAATTTCCCAGTCCCCGGCGATATCCTCGATTACCTTTACGGTCGCAGCCTTGGTCCCGCCGTTACGGACTTTCAGGGAAAACGCCGTTTCCGTTACCCGATCACCGATGCGCCGGAAATCCGTCTGCGTGCGCTCCACCGTAACGTCGAACGCATTGCCAAGGTCGAGCGCGACTTCCTGCGACAGCGGAGTATTAGCGATGCTGTCCTCGCCGATGAAGCGCAATGCGCCTTCCTCGTCACGCACGTACGCGCGCACCAATCCAGCTGGGAGCGGCACGCCCAGATGGCTCGCGACATCGTTGACGATCATGATCCGCTGGCGCACCGGCTGCGGCTCATCAATACCCCGAACGGCGCCGAAGACCGGCGCACCGCTTCGAAACTCGAGGACCCGGCGCGACACTACACCATCCGCCGACAACAGGCGGAGCTGACGCGTTTCCTTGTCCTTCAGCGTCACCGGCTCCGGCAATTTGTACATGTGAAACGCCGATAGCTCGCTCCTCTGAGGGCCCCCGCCACTATCGGACACCATCGCCGCTTCGGCGCGCATCAGGATCTTACCCCTGGCTTGCGGCGATCCACGTTCGACATCACCCGCAACCAGCGACACAAGCGCTTCACTGAAATCGGTCCCTGCGTTGTTCTGCACCTTGGCCCACGCCGTAATGTCCAGATTGTCATGCGCGGGGTTGAGGACGGCCGTATAGACCGCATTCCAGCTCAGCCCGTTCGTGAGATACGCCAGACGCGCCGAGGTCGGTTCGGTCAGCGGTTTGGAAAGCGACAGCGAGAGTGTCGGTGCGGGATGCAGACCGGCCGGCACATCGGGAAAAACGATCCGGCCCGGCGGATCGGTTTCGATCCGGTCGCCGACACGAAGGACGAGGCCTTGCGCGACGCTCAGCACCTGTGCGTCCTCCACCGTTTCGGCGCCCGTTGCCGGGTTGGTACGCACCAGTTTTACAGTTTTACCGAGCGCGCGTTCCAACAACGCCCGGTGCGTGAGGATATCCGAATCGAGGGCGATTTCGCGCACTTCGACCTCGTCGCCAAGATCGACACGGACGCTGTCCGCAATCATCATGGGTCCTACGTTGTCGAGACGCAGTGTCGTGCCACTTCCTGGAACGAGCGTCCTGGCCTCGTCGACCAGCGCCAGGCCATTTGCGTAAACCGTCAGCCTCAGCGCGGATTCCCGCGCGTCCTGGGCGCTGGCCGGTGTCGCCAACAACAGTCCGGACGCAACAATGGCCGTCATGGATGCAGCACGGAAATTCATGTGGAACCCTCTTCGTTCGTTGCCGCCAAACCCGTTTCGGGCCAAGCGATTGCGTATGGAGCCTAGCTCATGCAAGCTTTCGCAGAAGATTTTGACGAAAGAGAGGCAGCGTGCAAGTCGACCTTCAGACGCTTCTGATCCTGGGCGGCCTCACGATTGCGGTCGTGGTGATCCTGTTCGCCATCTCGGCCGGTGGGCGCGCGCGGGCGGAACAGGCAGCGAAGTTACAAACGCTCGCCGATATCGCACAGTCTTTGGCGCAGGCGCAGACGACCCTTTCGGGGCGGATGGAACAGGCTCAGTCCGACACCAACCAGCGACTCGATGCGTTGTCCAAGCGACTGGGCGACGGTCTGACCGAACAAACGGAACGGACGGGACAGACGCTCAAAGTCCTGCACGAACGGCTCGCCGTAATCGACCACGCACAGAAGAATATCACCGAACTGTCGCAACAGATGGTCAGCCTGCAGGATATCCTGTCGAACAAACAGGCCCGCGGCGCCTTCGGCGAAATCCAGTTGAACGATTTGGTAACTGGGGCCCTGCCCGCTTCCGCTTACGAATTCCAATCCACCCTGTCCAATGGCAGACGCGCCGATTGCATGCTCAAACTGCCGAACCCGCCTGGTTCCATCGTCATCGACAGTAAATTTCCGTTGGAAAGCTATGAAACGCTCCGCAACGCCGAAACCGATGCGGCCAAAGTCAGTGCCAGCCGGGAATTTTCTGCTGCCGTCCTCAAGCATGTGAAGGACATTTCAGAGCGCTATATCCTCCCCGGCGAGACGTCGGAAAGCGCGCTCATGTTTCTGCCGTCGGAGGCCGTATACGCCGAACTGCATGCCAACTTCCGGAATGTGGTCGAGGAAGGTTTCCGCCGCCGCGTCTGGATTGTCTCGCCGACAACCCTGATGGCGACGTTAAATACGGTCCGCGCGATCCTTCGCGACGTGCACATGCGCGAACAGGCCGACGTCATACAGGCGGAAGTCCACAAGCTGCTGGTGGACATGTCCCGGCTCGACGATCGGGTCAGCAAGCTCAAGACGCACTTCAATCAGGCACAGAAAGATATCGGCGATATTGAGATCTCGAGCGGCAAGATCATGCGCCGCGGCGCGCGCATCGAAGACCTGCAGCTCGGCGATGGCGATGATGCTGCGGGGATGCTCGCGCCACCCGACGGCAAGGCCGCCGAATAACCAAAAATTAATGAAAATCAGGGCCTTATATCATCCATAGATATTACGTCGTAGCGTCAAGTTGCCGGGTTTGAGCGGGAAAGGTCTTCAATGGATACGGATGAGTTAAAGAAAATCATCCGCGAACACATTCGCTTCATGAGTGGGATCGAGGGCGGGAAACGCGCCGATATCCGCATGAAGGATCTTTCCGGACAGAACTTCAACAAGCTCAATCTTCGCGAGGCGGTGCTGACGGGGTGCAACTTTCAGCATTCGAAACTGGTCGGCACCGACCTGCGCGGCGCCGATCTTTACGGTTGCAATTTCACAGGCGCCGATCTGAGCCGCGCCAAGCTGGACCGAGCCGATATGAGAGGTGCGGTCCTTGCCCGCGCCAACCTGGAACACGCGTCGATGACCGAGGTCGATCTGCGTGCCGGACAAGTCGCCGAAATCGTCTGGAAACTCAAAGGGGCCACCCTCAATAAAGAGGAAAAAGGCCGCGCCGACGAACTCAAGGAGCACATCGCGGAATCCAACTTGCGCGACGCACGTATGACCAGCGCCGATCTTGAATCGGCGGAACTTCAGGCGGCAAACTTCGAGAACGCGAACCTCAGCAAGGTGAACCTGAACCGCGCCAAGTTGGGCGGCGCCATGCTGAAAGGCGCCAATCTTTCGGAAGCCAACCTGTCCGAAGCGGACCTGCAGTCCGCTTGTCTGGACGACTCCAACATGCGCGGCGTCGTCCTCAACGCGACGAACATGCAGCATACCAGCACCAACAACGTCGTGGTCCCGGAAAGCCTGTCGCATCTGGATGACAGCATACGCAACCGGATGGTGCGCCACCACAAATGGATACGTACCAACGGCAAAGAAGGCCGCCCTGCCAACCTCGAAGGCTGCGATCTGGCCGGCGTCAATCTGCGCGGCGTCAATCTGAGCGGGATGAGCATCAAGTCGTCGAATCTGGAATCTTGTAATTTCAACGACACTATCTGCCTGTTCACGTTTTTTCAGGAATCGAAACTGAGCAATGCCAGCTTCCGCAACGCAGATCTGGACGCCGCGAACTTTCACCATTGCGTCCTCAAGGAGGCGGATTTTCGCGGCGCCAAGCTTCGGCCCATCGAGACGGCAAGCGACGATCCGAACGTCAAAGCCAAGCGGTGGCGACCCAATTTCTCCAACGCAATCCTTTCCGGCAGTGACTTCTCCGGCGCTTACGTGAGTGGCGCGTACTTCCGCGGTGCCGATTTGACCGGCATCAAAGTGAAAGACACCGTCTTTATCGGATGCGACTTCGACGATGGCGTTGAGGAAGAACTCAAAAAAGGCGGTGCCGTTTTCAAAGCTCCAAAGCCGGAACGCGATCCGAAGGGGTGATCCCCGACAAGTTGGCGCTCAGGTTTGTCATATTAGCCCTGCGTGATATAAAAGCCCTTCGTGAAATGGATGTTCCCTGCCGGAAACATCCGGGGGGACGACGAGGGTTTTATGACAGGCGAAGCAAACGCTGGGGCCGGGCGGAGCTTTGGCGTCGGCGACCATTCTCCGGTGTTCAGCAGCCCCGACTGCGACGGCGGCACCTTCGATCTATATTCACATGTAACGGGTCGCCCGACCGTAATGGTCTTCGCGTGTGAAAAATCGCTCCCCGAAATCGCACGGATCATCCCCGATGGCTCGGTGCTCGAGTCCGAAAAGGTTCAGGTCGTCACATTTGTTCCAGGCCCCCTCGAACACGTGAAGAAAGTCAGGGACGCCGCCGGCTGGCCGTACCGTACAGTGCTCGATCCCGGCCGGGAGATCACGACGGGTTTCCAGCAGCTCTCCGGCATTCAACCACCGGCCGTTTACGTGCTCGACTGCAATCAGCGGATTGCCGGCATGGTCTCGATCAGTGAGATCGGCGAAAACCTGCCGCAGTGGATCAAACATCAGACCCAACACGCCGCACATGAGCATTCGGACGAAGTCCTCAACGGCGTCGCACCGGTGCTCGTCGTGCCGCGCGTCCTTGAACCGCAGGAATGCCGCTGGCTGATCGATCTCTGGCGCAGCGGCGAAAAAAGCGATGGAAAGGTGGCGCTCGGCGCTTCGGCGGCAACGGTCGACGGCGTCGTCAAAACGTTCAAACGACGCGAGGACTATGTCGTCAACGACGTCGAAACCGAGCAGAAGATCATCAACATGGTCATGCCGCGCATGGCGCCCGAAGTAATGAAGATCTTCCACTTCGAACGTTGGCGGCTCGAGGCTTTCCGGATCGGCTGTTACAGGGCGACCGACGAAGGTTTTTTCAACGTCCATCGCGATGACTACAACCCGAGCGTCAAACACCGAAAGTTCGCCGTCACGGTTAATCTGAACGCGGACGAATACGAAGGCGGCGATTTACGCTTCCCCGAATACGGCAATCAGCTGTACCGCCCGCCGACGGGCGGCGCCATCGTATTTTCGTGCTCGATGCTGCATGAAGTCGTCCCGGTCACTTCGGGTGAACGGTTCGTGTTGCTCACATTCTTGACGGAATAGGCCTTTAAACCGGCTTGCGGTCCCGAAGCGCGGCGGCGATGGTGCCGTCGTCCAGGAAATCGAGCTCACCCCCGACAGGCACGCCGTGAGCCAGGCCCGACACCTTGACACCGTGCGCGCGAAGCCGGTCGGCGATATAGTGCGCCGTGGTCTGACCGTCGACCGTCGCACTGGTCGCCAGGATCACTTCCGCCGCCGGATTCTCCATCGCACGCGCGATCAACGCCGGAATGTTCAGATCATCAGGACCGACCCCGTCCAGTGCCGACAGTGTGCCGCCAAGCACATGGTACTTACCCTTGAAGCTTGCCGTCCGTTCGAGCGCCCATAAATCCGCCACGTCTTCGACCACGCAAAGCTGCGATCCGTCGCGCCGTTCATCACCGCAAATGGCGCAGGGATCGATGGTGTCGAGATTGCCGCACGTCGAACAGGATCTGACCCTTTCGCCGGCATCTGCGAGTGCCTGGGCCAAGGGCTGCATCAATGATTCGCGGCGCTTCAATAACTGCAATACCGCCCGTCGCGCCGAGCGCGGACCGAGCCCGGGCAGCTTCGCCAGAAGCTGCACAAGGCGATCAATATCCTGTTCGGCCATCGGCTAAGCGTCAGAAAGGCAATTGCATGCCCGGCGGCAGCGGCAGGCCACCGGTGATGTCCTGCATTTTCTCGCGCATCAGTTCATCCGATTTTGCGCGCGCATCGTTGATCGCCGCAACGATCAGGTCTTCCAGAACTTCCGCGTCATCCGGATTGACCAGCGACGGATCGATCAGCACCTTCTTGGCCTCGCCCTTGCCGGTGAGCGTAACCTGGCACATGCCGCCGCCCGATTTCCCGGTAACTTCCAGTTCTTCAAGCTCGCGCTGCATGTCCTGCATCTTCTGCTGGATCTGCTGCGCCTGTTTCATCATCTGGCCGAGATTTTTCATAACCGGCGGTGCTCCGTCAGGTTGCTGGGAATTCGTACGCCGGTTCTGTATAACATTTGCCATGCTGCATCAAAACCTGTTCGTCTTCGATATCGAAACCGTCCCGGACACCGACGCCGCCCCGAACCTGACCGGAATCGAATCGGTGGACGTCGCCGAACGGCGCGCGGCGATCGAGGCCTATCACCTCGAGGTCACAGACGGAAAGAATGCGTTCCCCCGCCAACCGTTTCACAAAGTCGTCGCCATCTCGTTTTTGGAAGCCGAGATCGAACGTGACGGCGGCCGCGAGGGGTACATCATGCGCGACCTCCGTTCGGGTGGCGAGGCTGATTATGACGAGGCGCGCCTGCTGCAGGGCTTTTTCACCTATCTGGAGCGTCAGAAGCCGCGGCTCGTCAGTTTCAACGGCCGCACCTTCGATCTGCCGGTGCTGAAGTACCGCGCCATGGTTCACGGCATTTCGGCACCTTGGCTCTACAAATCCGGCGACAAGTGGAACAGTTATACCTACCGCTACGCTGCCGATTGGCACTGCGATCTTCTGGACGTCCTAAGGGATTACGGCGCTTCGGCCGCCGTGAAACTGAACGAGGTCTGTGCCGTCATGGGGTTTCCCGGAAAGTTCGGTGTCGACGGATCAAAAGTCGCGCAAATGATTGATGACGGGAAAATCGAAGACGTTCGCAATTATTGCGAAACGGACGTCCTCAATACGTACCTCGTATATCTGCGCTGGCAATTGCACACGGGCACCCTTAACAAGGCCGGCTACAACGCCTGCGCCGCCGATCTGATCAGCTTCATCGATGCGGAGAAGGACAAACGAGCCTATCTCGGCGACTTTATGGAAGCCTGGGGCGCGGCATCCGGCAACAGTTTCCTGCTCGACTGAGCGGCGGATCAGGTTTCCGGATCGAAGTAGTTCTCGAGATCGATTTCCGCGTCGACATATTCTTCGATCGTCTGCGGAACATCGTCGTAATACCCAACGCACAGAACCCGGTCGAGCGGCGCGTCAGGTGCGGAACGGCACGGCATCCGCAGCATCGCTTCGTACTTCCGGTCCCAGGCCTTCTCGCCAAGGCAGGCAACGAAAAGCGACGGCTGGACGTTTTCTATGACCCAGCGGTACTGTTCTTCCGAGTACCGGGCGTGTCGCGCCGGTGCCAATCCGTTGATCCTGAGGCCTGTCATATCGACGCCGTTAAAGCTGGCGACCCGGGTGCCCCAGTAACGATACACGCCAAATCCGGGTTTGTGATCGACGTCGAGCAGGATCATTCGCGGCAGGATCTTGCTTTCGAAATCGAGGAAGTCCAGTTCGCCCCACACGGGCACGTCGCCATCGCGCATTTTGGAACGCCAAACGTCGAGTGCCTCACACAATTCGGGAATGCGCATGTCCTCGACATCGACCCGGTAGAAATCAGGTCTGTCGGCTAACAGGCGATCCGAATCGGCACTCAAATATCGTCCTCGTCCGGCGTGATTTCCGGATCGGGCATCTCGTCGGGCACGGGATCCGCAGGCCGTGCAATCTGACGAACTTCCTCGACCATGGCACCCGGAAACTGATCGAGGACCGCACGCACCAGAGGATGCGCGCCCGCGGCGCTACGCGCTTTCTCGGCATCGATGGCTCGCATTTCGGCCAGCGTTTGCGCACGGGACTCACGTGCCAGCGCAACCGCCCAAGGTCTGCCGGAGTGCTCTTCCAGGAACCCCTTAAGACGCTGGATCATTTCCCGGTCGGCACCGCCGTCCGCCGCGAACTCGATCCGGCCGGGCTCGAATTTGACGATCCGCACATGGTTTTCGAGGAATGCCTGCAAAAGCCCCTCCCGCAGTTCGCCGGCCAACAGCGCCACCGCCTCGAAATTCGCAAACCGCCTCGCTTCCGTCCGCTGTGCCGGAGCTGTTTCGGAGCTCGGCATCGGCGAGCCGGCAGCCACGTCCGCGTGACCACCCGCACGCGCCCTGGCGCCTGAGCCGCCGTTTCCGTTGTTTCCGGCCGGCGCCTGCGTCTGCGCGGCCGTGCCCTCACCTTCCTGAAGCGCCTTCACCGCATCGCCCGGCGTCGGCAGTTCGGCCGCATAAGCAAGCCGCACCAGCACCATCTCGGCGGCCGCCAGCGGCGACGGTGCAACGTTCACTTCACCCAGTCCCTTGAGCAGAATCTGCCAGGCGCGCGTGAGGATCGGCATACGCAGTCCACCGGCGATTTCCTTGCCCTTGGTACGTTCGTTTTCCGGCACTTCCGGGGCGTCGGCGCTTTCGGGCTGAACCTTGATACGCGTCAGCCAGTGCACGAGGTCGAGCATATCCTCGATCACCGACGCGGGGTCCGCACCATCCTTGTACTGGCTTTGCAGTTCTCCCAACGCCGGCGCAATCTCGCCTTTCAAAACGGATTCCAGCAAATCGAAGGTCCGTGTCCGGTCGGCAAGACCGAGCATATCGCGAACGCGGTCCTCGCCGATTGCCCCGTCGGCGTGCGCGATCGCCTGATCGAGCAGGCTTAACCCGTCGCGGACCGACCCGTCCGCCGCCCTGGCAATGATATGGAGCGCACCGTCCGAAATCTCCGCGCCCTCTTTTTTGCAAATCTCGGCAAAGTGCGTAACCAGAAGATCCGTCGGCACCCGTCTGAGATCGAAGCGCTGGCAGCGCGACAAGACGGTGATCGGCACCTTGCGAATTTCTGTCGTCGCGAAAATGAAGATGACATGCTCGGGCGGTTCTTCGAGGGTCTTCAGGAGCGCGTTGAACGCGCTCTTGGACAGCATGTGGACCTCGTCGATGATGTAGACCTTGTAGCGTGCAGATGCCGGGCGATACCGAACCCCATCGATCAACTCGCGAATATTGTCGACGCCGGTGTTGGACGCCGCGTCCATCTCCAGCACATCGACGTGCCGGTCACCGGCGATAGCGACACAGTGCTCACAAACCCCGCAGGGTTCCGTCGTCGGCCCGCCGCTTCCGTCCGGTCCGATGCAATTAAGCGCGCGTGCAATAATGCGCGCCGTCGACGTCTTGCCGACGCCGCGCACGCCCGTCATCACGAAGGCATGGTGCAGCCGGTTGGCCGCGAAGGCGTTGGTCAACGTTTTGACCATCGCGTCCTGACCGATCAGCCCGGAAAACGTGCTCGGTCGATACTTGCGCGCCAGCACCTGATATTCGCCGGCAGCGGGCGCTTCGGCGTTTTCAGGTGTCGGGCTATCGTTCATGAATTACGTCCGGGCTCTGAATAAGCGGGAGACCGGACACCGACCCGGGCCGAAACTCGTTACGGCTGCTTCCTTCCGGACCTGACCGGGTTGGCGAGAAGCCCGTCCGGGCCGATCTCCCACGCGGAATATAACAACCGTCTCCATCCGCTGAAAGCCCCCTTTGTCGGAAAGTTCAGACGCTTCGATCAACTCAGTATTTCGATCAACCGCGCGGCATCCGGCCACTTCGCGGCCAGCTCCGCCCCGTCACCCATTTCAAGGTCGTCAAAATCGAACCCGGGTGCGACAGTTGTCCCCATCAAAGCGTACCCCGCGTTGCCGTCTGACGCCAAGCGCGCGCCCATCCAAACGTTTCCCGGCACCGTAAACTGCACGACGTGTCCAGCCGCAATATCCTGGCCGAACGTCACTATGCCGGTCGCACGCTCCGGCGGATATAACAGCAGCATCTCGACGGGATCCCCGAGGTAAAAATGGAACGTCTCGTCAGATGGCAGCCGATGCATCCGCGACACGGTTTCCGGCGTAAGCAGATAATAGATCGCCGTCCCTGCCGAGCGCGCGCCACTGTAGGCGCCGCCGAGCGCTGCCTGCGGGATTTCGGTCTCCGTCCGCCAAGTCTCCCGGTAAAAGCCGCCTTCCCAGGGCAGCGGCTTCAAACCAAGGCTGATGATCAGATCTTCCGCTTTCATCCCATCGCTCATCCAGCAATCCCGGCACCTGGGCGAAGAAACCCCGGTCACCGGTCATCCGTTCACAAGAAACAGCCCCCGCCAAGCGGTTCAGAATTCCAACACATTGCAGATATTACCCGGAAACGATTTGAGGCGCATCCACGTGACAATAGGCGCCCATCAAAAAACCGGCGGCCCAAGGACCGCCGGTCTGGAATCCAAAAATCTCTGCCGGATTAGTTGCTTATACCGGCAGTCTCGCGACGTTCTTCGATAACGATCGCGCCGGACGGTCCGGCTGAGAACACGAACGGCAACAGCACGATATTATCCTCGAATTCGAAAGTGCCGTCGGTAATCGCCACCATACGGATTTCAGCGCTTTGCCGACTCGGGATCGACACCGACACGAAACAGGTTTCCTGTGCGCGCTCACCCTCGACACCGGCAGCAATGACGGCGTTCTTATTAAAGAAATCGCGTGCACGGAACACGCGAAGGCTATCATCCCGATTACGAATACGCAGGACGTACGGACGCCCCTGCTGCAGACGCGTCACCATCGGCGAATATTCGCCGTCACGGATACGGATTTCGATCTCGGGTACGCGCGCCCAGTTTATTTTGGCTTCCGCGCGCTTGGAAATCTGCTTGCAGTCATTGGCCGCGAATTCACTAATACCGGACGGCGCCGCGCAGGCGGCCAGAATCCCCACCGCCGCAATGGCAGTTCCCAGACTAAAACAGTGCCGGCCCAGTTTTCGGCACACTAAGGCTTTCAAATAATCCACCGTTCTCTCCACCTACCGATTGCAGGAAATGCAACGGCACCCAGGGGTGCGGAACATCAACCGTAACCAGTGTGGCCAAGAACGGTTAAAAAAGCCTCAATTTGCACGCGAGTCCACAGGATTTATGCGCGGACTATGGTTAATCGCCGACGTTCACAATTGTGCCGAGGTGAAACTTGCGCGAAAATCAACAAATGGAGCGCGTCTTGACGATGTGTTGCCTTCTTCTGATTGCCGCCGAGGCGCGTGCTTATGAACTCGGCGACAACCCGGCTTTTTGCGCCGGCTTCCTGGCATCGCAATCCGACCGGTACGCGGCCATGATGCGCACCCACGAAGACGCGATCATGGACGCCTTCAACCGCTTCGGGCCCAGGGATTCGACCGATGGCCGCGGATTTACCGAATGGTTGCATATCGGCGTTCAGGCCGCCCAAGACACCAATGTTACCGGGTACAATCGGACGATCGTGCGTTGCCGCACGTTGATCGAACAGATCGCTCATAAATGACTTCGACCGGACCGCCCAACAGGGCAGCCATGGGCGTTGCCCCACGGCCGATGGTGTGTAAAGTGGCGCCATGCCGTCTACGTTTTCATTAAACCTGACCTACACCACGCTCTCGCTTCGCCGAGACAACATGTCCCGGCGCCCGCCGGAATGGCTTGCGGAGAAAATGGCCACGGGCGTCGGCGTCGTGCCGGTATTGGGTTCCAGCAATCTTATCATCTCCGGTGAGACACCACGCGCACAGATCTTCGAAGGCAACCAGGCGCTTGCGCTGCTTGAGGCTTCCCATCAAGAAATCCTTCTCGGCACGGACGATCATCGTCCGGTATTTGCGGTGAGCGTCGACGAAGGCCAGGCGGTCGAAGCTGTCGCGATGACCGGCGGTGCCGCGGAATTTGTCGATTTAAGGCAGGTCGGGCCATTTCTGCCCCCAGCCGATGCACACATTCTGGCCCATGCACGGGGTATGGTTTACTGGCATTCGCGCCACGGTTTCTGTGGCGTATGCGGATCACCAACGGAATCGAAACACAGCGGTCACGAGCGAAAATGCGTTAACCCGGACTGCGCGATCAGCCATTTTCCGCGCACCGATCCGGCGATCATCGTTCTTGTTTATCGTACCGACGTCCCCGGCGGCGCCTGCCTGCTCGGGCGTCATGCACGCTGGCCGTTCGGCATGTATTCGACCCTCGCCGGCTTCGTCGAGCCGGGAGAAACGCTGGAGCAGGCCGTCAGCAGGGAAGTTTTCGAAGAAGCCGGCATCGAGACCACCAACGTGAATTACCTGGCGTCGCAACCTTGGCCGTTTCCGTCATCCCTGATGCTCGGCTTTCACGCCGAGGCGACCAGCTTCGACATCAACATCGACGACGAAGAACTCAGCGACTGCCGCTGGTTCACCCGGGACGACCTACGTGGGATGAAAGAATGGCTCGACGCAAAGGATGACGAATTTCGCCTGCCCCGCAGGGATTCGATCTCGCGCTGGCTGATACAGCAGTGGTTCGACGCCGAATGAGCGCCGAACGGGCGGCTCAATCCGGGCCGTGCGTCTTCCGATACGGGTTGGCCGGATAAACGCCGAGGATATTGACCTCCTCGGAGAAGAAATCGAGTTCCTCCAGCGCCAGCTTAAGGCCCGGATCTTCCGGATGGCCCTCGACCTCGGCATAGAACTGCGCCACCACGAAGCCTTCGCCGACATAGCTCTCCAACTTCGTCATGTTGACCCCGTTGGTCGCAAAGCCGCCCATCGCCTTGTAGAGGGCGGCAGGAATGTTGCGGACCCGGAACACAAAGCTGGTCATCAGTTCGCATGAGCCGGGCGCCGGCCAATCGCTGTCACGCGACAACACGACGAAGCGCGTCGTGTTGTGTTCGGCGTCCTCGATATCGGAGCGCAGGATCTCAAGCCCGTAGACTTCCGCCGCCAGCCGGGACGAAATCGACGCCTTGGTTTTATCGCCCCATGCGGCGATGTCGGCAGCTGCACCGGCGGTATCGGCGTGAACGACGGCCTTCACGCCCAACTCGCGGATCAGCCCACGGCACTGATTCAAGGCATGCACGTGGCTGTGCACTTCCTTGATTTCGGAGACGTCCGTGCCCCGTAGCGCCAATAGTTGATGATTGATGCGTTCGAAGTGCTCGGCAACGATGTGCAAGCCACTCTCGGGCAGCAGGTGATGAATGTCCGCCACCCGTCCGGCCACGGTATTGTCGATCGGGATCATCGCCAGACGCGCCTCGCCGTTCTGCACGGCGGCAAAAGCGTCGGCGAATGTGTTACAGGGAACGCTGGTCATGTCCGGATACGCTGTCCGGCATGCGATATCTGAATTGGCGCCAAGTGCGCCCTGGAAAGCGATCCGTTTATCCGCCGACGTCATCTTACCAAATCCCGGTCCGTCAGAGTTAAGGCCCTATCGCGCCTGCAGAATTTCACGTGCGCGCTCAAGGTCGGCGGGAGTATCGACACCGAGCGGAACGGTGTCAACGCGGACCGCATCGATCCGCATGCCCGCCTCGAGCGCGCGGAGTTGTTCCAGCTTTTCGCGTTGTTCCAGCATGCCCGGCGGCAACGCCACGAACTGTTTCAGCGCCGCGCGCTTATAAGCGTATATCCCAATATGATGCCAGAGCGGGCCTTCCCCCGTCGGCGCGGTCGCGCGGGTAAAATACAACGCCCGGGCGCGGACATGCGCATCATCGAGCGCGGCGACACACTTGACCACATTGGGGTTTTCCCGCTCCGACGGTTCCGTGATTTCAGCGACCAGTGTCGCGATATCCACCTCCGCATCCAGAAGTGGCTCGGCCACGGCGCGCACCAGCTCCGGGTCCAGCGTGGGCAGGTCCCCTTGTAAATTAATGACGGCGTCGAAATCCCCGGCCGGGTCCTTCGTCGTAAGCGCCTCCCAGATACGGTCCGACCCGGATGGGTGTTCGGGATCGGTCAAAACCGCCTCGTAGCCTGCCGCTTCCACAACATCTACGATCTCCGTTTCCGCCGCCGCACACAAGACAGGCCCCAACCCGGCTTCGCGGGCACGGTCCAGCACGTGACAAATCATCGGTTTCCCATGAATGTCGGCGAGCGGCTTTCCGGGTAGCCTTGTCGAAGCAAGGCGTGCTGGGACAATCACAATCGGGTTCATATTTTCCCCGAAACTTTCTGTGTTTATGGGCTCAGTCGTTCCGGTATACCCGCGGAAACGGGCTTATCCCAGCCCTTTCAGCAATTTCACGATGCATGTTGAACGATCGGCGCGGAGCCGCTAAAAGAACCGTAATGTTGTTCTAGGAGAGAGACGCATGCACTTCTCGTTTTGGGAAAAGACCGGTTTCGCCCTTCTGATGGCGGCCTGGGTAACGTGGGGCAGCAACCAGATCGGCGACATGCTTGTCCATGCCGAAGAATTGAGTGAAAACGCCTACAAGATCGAAGTCGCCGATTCCGGTGGCGGATCGGCCGGCGCTGCCGACAAGGAACCCGAGAAGTCTGCAATCGAACTGCTCGCGTCTGCGACCAGCGAGCGCGGCGAAAAAGTCTTCAAGAAGTGCGTCGCTTGCCACTCCATCGAGAAAGGCGGCCCGGATAAGGTCGGCCCCCACCTCTGGAACGTGCTTGGCCGCGAAAAGGGCAGCGTTGCCGGTTTCGCCTACTCCGACACGCTTGCCGGTATGACCACGCCGTGGGACTACGAAACCATGGATAAATTCCTGGAAAGCCCGCGCAACTTCGTATCCGGCACCAAAATGACTTTCGCCGGCCTGCGGAAAGCTTCCGACCGGGCGGCGGTCATTCTTTACCTGCGTGAGCACAGCGACAATCCGCCGCCGCTGCCATGACCGGCGCGGCGGACATCCCCGCCGATATTGACGATATCCTCGACCTTGCCGGCCGCCTCGCGGACGCGGCAAGGCCGGGCATTCTCGCCAAGTTTCGAAGCGGCATCGGTCACATCGCCAAGGGCGACGAAAGCCCGGTAACGGAAGCCGACCGCGCCGCCGAACGGGCAATGCGCGACATGATCGAAGCCGAACGGCCGTCGGACGGGATCTTCGGCGAGGAGTTCGGCGTCACGAACCCCGACGCCGACACGGTCTGGATTCTCGATCCGATCGACGGCACCAAGGCCTTCATCACCGGCAAACCGATCTTCGGTATTCTGATCGGCGTCGTCCGGCAAGGTAAAGCCATCGCCGGGGTAACCGACGGACCGGCCACCGGCGATCGCTGGGTCGGCGGGACCGGACGGCCCACGCTCTTCAATGGCGCGCCCGTTGAAACCCGGAAGGGAGTCAAACTCGAAGACGCCTGGTTGACGGCGACCTCGCCCGAGATGTTCGCAGGAGATCACAAGGCACGCTTCGAAGCGCTGATGGCCGCCACCCAGTACACGACCTTCGGCAACGAATGCCAGGGTTATGGTCAGTTATCCTGCGGCTGGGTCGACCTGGTATGTGAGGACACACTCGCGCCATACGACTATGCGGCCCTGATCCCCATCATTGAGGGCGCCGGCGGCATCATCACCGACTGGCAGGGCAATCCGCTGACTTTTGCTGCCGGCGAGGACGACAAGACGCATTCCGTCATCGCCGCCGGCGACCGAACCCTGCACGAGGCGGCGGTCGATATCCTTTCCGGCTGAATGATGAACAATCGTTAAGTTGCGCTTGCGGCTCACGGTGTATTTATCGTTACGGGTAACGGCATTCCTTGAAGTCCCCCGCCGGTAAGCCCAATATCTCCGGCGTTGCGAAATGAATCCGGAGGCCACATGACCACCCGTTCCCTGCTTCGCGCTTTGACCGTCGCCGTCGGCGTATTGGCATTGACACCGGCACACGCCGACGACCCCAAACCGCAACACGGCATCGCCATGCATGGCGATCTGAAGTACGGCCCCGATTTCAAGCATTTCGATTATGTCAACCCGAACGCCCCAAAGGGCGGCCAGATCCGACTTGGCGCCATCGGTGGGTTCGACAGCCTCAACCCGTTTATCGTCAAGGGCAACCCGGCCGGCGGCGCGTCTTTCGTCTACGACACGCTGCTCACGTCGTCTGCCGACGAAGCGTTCAGCGAATACGGGCTCCTGGCGAAAACCGTCCGTACCCCGGAAGATCGTTCGTGGGTCGAGTTCACGCTTCGCGACGAAGCCCGCTGGCATGACGGCAAGCCGATTACTGCCGACGACGTTATTTTCAGCTTCAACACTCTCGTCGAAAAGGGCGCGCCCTTCTTCCGCTTCTATTACGGCTCCGTCGAACGCGCAGTGAAGATCGGGCCCAAAACCGTCCGCTTCGATTTCAAACCGGGCGAGAACCGGGAACTGCCGCTGATCCTTGGCCAGTTGAGCGTGCTGCCGAAGCATTACTGGGAAACACGTGAGTTCGACGCGACGACACTGGAACCGCCCCTCGGCAGCGGGCCTTACCGCGTAAAGAACGTCGATGCGAACCGCAGCATCGTCCTGGAGCGGGTAAAGGACTACTGGGGCAAGGATCTGCCGGTCAATATCGGGATCAACAACTTCGACGTGATCGAGTTCGAATACTATCGAGACGCCCAGGTCGCCATCGAGGCCTTCACCGGGGGCCGGTTCGATTTCCGCCGCGAAAATTCGTCCAAAGCCTGGGCAACCGCTTACGACGTCCCGGCAGTCAAAAAGGGTCTGATCAAGCTGGAAGAATTCGATCACGACCGTCCGGCCGGGATGCAGGGCTTCGCCTACAACATGCGCCGCGACATCTTCAAAGATCCGAAGGTGCGCGAGGCATTGGCCTATGCCTTTGACTTCGAGTGGTCGAACAAGAATCTGTTTTACGGCCAATACAAACGGACACGCAGCTATTTCGAGAACTCCGAGCTGGCGGCGACCGGCCTTCCCTCGGAAGCGGAACTGAAACTGCTGGAACCGTATCGCGGGGAAATCCCGGATGAGGTGTTCACCAAGGAATACAATCCGCCCAAATCCGACGGCTCGGGCAATATCCGCAGCAATCTCAGGATCGGTTCCAAGATGCTTCGCGACGCCGGCTGGGTGATCAAGGACGGCGTCCGCGTGAACGAGAAAACCGGCAAGAAACTGGAGTTCGAGGTCCTGTTGGTCAGCCCGCTGTTCGAGCGCATCGTCCTGCCGTTCGCCAAGAACCTGGAGAAATTGGGCGTCACGGCGCGGGTCAGAACCGTTGAGACGGCCCAATATCAGCGCCGCACCGACACGTTCGACTACGACATGATCGTCGGCAGTTGGGGGCAGTCCTTGTCGCCGGGCAATGAGCAACGCGACTTCTGGAGTTCCGACGCCGCTGACCGCGAAGGCAGCCGCAACGCCACCGGCATCAAGAGCGAGGTCGTGGATGCATTGATCGAGAAAGTCATCTCGGCGCCGGACCGAGAAGCGTTGATCACGGCCTGCCGTGCGCTGGACCGTGTGCTGCAATGGCATCACCTCGTGATCCCGCACTTCCACGCGGGATATGACCGGATCGCGTATTGGGACAAGTTCGGCCAACCGAAGGTCACGCCGACCCGGGGTACGCAGTTCCTGACGTGGTGGGTGGTGCCGGAAAAAGCGGCGACCATCTCCAATGCCCGCACGGGGGCCAATTGACAGGCAAGAATCGCACAGCCCGATCCTCGCTTGCAGGTGACGGCTGGCGCCCGCAACGGTAAACTCACCAGATGCTATCCTATATCGTCCGCCGTCTGCTGTTCGTGCCGCCGACGCTGTTTGTCATCATCCTGATCAACTTCGCGGTCGTTCAGGTGCTGCCGGGCGGCCCGGTCGAACAGATGATTTCGCAGATCACCGGCGAGGCCGTCGATGCGACGGCACGGGTCAGCGGCAATACCGGCGGTGAGACGATGTCCGGCGAAGGCCGTAGCGGCGGCGGATCATCCGGCACCGTCGAGAGCAAATATCGCGGTGCACAAGGACTGCCCCCGGAATTCATCAAGGACCTGGAAAAACAGTTCGGTCTCGACAAGCCGGCGCACGAGCGTTTCTTCCTGATGCTGAAGAACTATCTCGTTTTCGATTTCGGCAACAGCTACTTCAAGGACGCCAGCGTCGTCGAACTGGTGATGTCAAAAATGCCGGTGTCCGTCTCTTTGGGGTTATGGACGACGTTGCTGGTCTATCTGATTTCGATACCGCTCGGCGTCGCCAAGGCGGTGCGCGACGGTTCCAAGTTCGATGTCTGGACATCCGGCGTCATCATCGTCGGCACCGCCATACCAGGATTCCTGTTTGCCATCCTGCTGATCGTCCTGTTCTCGGGCGGACGCTATTTCGACTGGTTCCCATTGCGAGGTCTCGTGTCGGAAAACTTCGACGACATGACGACACTGCAACAGATCGGCGATTATTTCTGGCACCTGACGCTACCCATCCTGTCGATGGTGATCGGCGGGTTCGCCGGCCTCGCCATGCTGACCAAGAACTCCTTCCTGGAAGAGATCAACAAGCAATACGTCGTAACCGCGCGCTCCAAGGGCTTGACCGAAAAACGCGTCCTATACGGGCATGTATTCCGAAACGCTATGCTGATCGTCATCGCCGGATTCCCGAGCGCGTTCATCGGCATCCTGTTTACCGGCGCGCTGATCACGGAGATCATTTTCTCGCTCGATGGTCTCGGCCTGCTCGGTTTCGAGGCCGCCCTCAATCGCGACTACCCCGTGATGTTTGCGACGCTTTATTTCTTTACCCTGATGGGCCTGGTTCTCGGCATCATCGGCGACGTGATGTATCACGTCATCGATCCCAGGATCGATTTCGAAAAGCGGGAAGCCTGAGATGGATGCCATCATCGCTCCCCCCGGTCGCGAACCCGCCGCCTCCCCTCGGTTTTTAGGGAAACGCATTTCGCCGCTCAACGCGCGCCGATTACAGAACTTCAAGACGAACAAGCGCGGCTTCTGGTCACTGTGGATTTTCCTGGCCCTTTTCTTCATCAGCCTGTTCGCGGAATTCATCGCCAACGACAAACCATTCCTGGTCTGGTACGACGGCGACGCCTACATGCCGGTGTTCAACGAGTATGCGGAAACCACGTTCGGCGGCGAATTTCAGACCGAAGCCGATTACCGCGATCCGTTCGTGCGCGATCTGATCAACGAAAAAGGCTGGATGCTCTGGCCGCCGATCCGATTCTCCTACGACACCGTTAATCTGAATTTACCGGGGCCCGCGCCTTACAAGCCGACGGCGGAGAATTGGCTCGGCACCGACGATCAGGGCCGCGACGTGCTCGCGCGAACCATTTACGGATTCCGAATATCCGTTTTGTTCGGAGTCATCCTGACGGTCCTGAGTTCCGTGATCGGCATCATCGTGGGCGCCACACAAGGATACTTCGGCGGCTGGATCGATTTGATCGGGCAGCGCCTGATCGAGATTTGGACATCGATGCCGCAGCTTTACCTGCTGATTATCCTGGCAAGCGTGTTCGTGCCTAGTTTTTGGCTTCTGTTGGGGCTGTTGTTGCTGTTCCAGTGGGTCGCGCTTGTCGGCGTGGTCCGGGCGGAATTTTTAAAGACCCGCAACTTCGATTACGTTCGCGCGGCCCGCGCCATGGGTGCGTCGGATATCGTGATCATGTTCAAACACATCCTCCCGAATGCGATGGTGGCGACATTGACACTGCTGCCGTTCATTCTCTCGGGTTCGGTGACGGCGCTGACCAGCCTCGATTTCCTGGGCTTCGGACTTCCGCCTGGCTCGCCGTCTTTGGGAGAGCTCTTGAACCAGGGCAAGAACAACCTGCATGCTCCCTGGCTCGGCATCACCGCATTCATTATCCTGTCGGTGATGCTTTCACTTCTGGTGTTTATCGGCGAAGCCGTGCGCGACGCATTCGACCCGAGGAAGACATTTCGATGAGTACGATCCTCAGCGTCGATAATCTTCATGTCTCGTTCGGCCGCGGCCAGGGCGAGGTCAAGGCCGTCGAAGGCGTCTCGTTCGACATTGAAGCCGGCAAGACCCATGCGTTGGTCGGCGAGTCCGGCTCGGGCAAGTCGGTCTCCGCACTTTCGATCATGCGCCTTTTACCCTATCCGACCGCTTGGCATCCGGAAGGCCACATTCAGTTTGCCGGTACCGACCTACTGCAGGTGCGCGAAGGTTTCATGCGCGACATCCGCGGCAACCGTATCGCGATGATCTTTCAGGAACCGTTGAACAGCCTCAATCCGTTGCACTCGGTCGAGAAGCAGATTTCGGAAGTGCTGTTGGTTCACAAGCACATGACCCCGGACGCCGCACGCGCCCGGGTGATCGAACTCCTCAACCTGGTGGGGTTGGAAGCGGCGGCAGACCGGCTGCACGCACTTCCGCACGAGTTTTCGGGCGGTCAGCAGCAACGCATCATGATTGCCATGGCGCTCGCCAACGAGCCCGAGATCCTGATCGCGGATGAGCCGACGACCGCGCTGGACGTGACGGTTCAGGCGCAGATTTTGAAGCTGCTCAAGGACCTTCAAAAGGAACTTGGGATGGCGATGCTGTTGATCACTCATGATCTTGGCATTGTCCGGCGCATGGCCGATACGGTTTCCGTGATGAACCACGGCAAGGTCGTGGAAACCGGCAACGCCATTGACGTGTTCGAACGCCCTTCCCACAAATACACGCAACACTTGTTGGCCGCGGAGCCCAAGGGCAGACCCGATCCGGCGCCGGACAGCGCGCCGATCCTGTCCGGTGACGACGTCCGCGTCTGGTTTCCGATAAAGCGCGGCGTCCTGCGCCGCACGGTCGGTCATATCAAGGCCGTCGACGGTATTTCCGTCGACATTCGACCGGGCCACACCTTGGGGATCGTCGGCGAGTCCGGTTCGGGTAAATCGACTCTCGGCCGCGCCCTGATCCGGCTGGAAAAATCGACGGGCGACATTTCGTTCAATGGCACATCGATGCAAGGGCTTGGCTGGAGGGAACTTCGGCCGCTTCGTCGCGAGATGCAGATCGTGTTTCAGGATCCGTACGGATCGCTCAGCCCGCGCATGTCCATCGGTCAGATCATCGAAGAGGGCCTGATCATCCATGATATCGGGGATGAAGACGAGCGCCGTAAGATGATCGAGGACGCGCTGGCGGAAGTGGGACTGGAGCCCGCGATGCGCGACCGCTATCCGCACGAATTCTCGGGCGGGCAGCGTCAACGAATCGCCATCGCCCGTGCCCTAGTGCTCAAACCGAAGTTTATCGTGCTGGACGAACCGACCAGCGCCCTCGACATGTCGGTACAGGCGCAGATCGTCGAACTGCTTCGCGATCTTCAAAAGAAATACAATCTCGCCTATATGTTTATCAGCCACGACCTCAAGG
>MDSW01113138.1_pt1 | contig 27286 bp, 28 predicted proteins | sample 811171 | NCBI WGS metagenome assembly MDSW01 (sample SAMN05326641, study PRJNA326480) | marine metagenome | isolation source: seawater | place: Atlantic Ocean: North West | collected 2012 | reverse complement strand
GGGGGCGGTGCTCGTCGTCGGCGCCGGGTCGTCGGGCACGCAGATCGCCGACGAACTGTCGCGGTCGGGGCGCGACGTCTATCTGTCGGTCGGGCCGCACGACCGGCCGCCGCGCCGTTACCGCGGGCGCGACTTTGTCTGGTGGCTGGGGGTCTTGGGCAAGTGGGACGCCGAAGTGCCGCGCGAAGGCACCGAGCACGTGACCATTGCGGTCAGCGGCGCGCACGGCGGCGAGACGGTCGATTTCCGCAAACTCGCCGAAAACGGCATGACGCTCCTGGGCCGGACGGAAGGTTTTGAAAACGGCACGTTGACGTTCGCCGCCGATCTTGCCGCCAACATCCGGAACGGCGACGCCAATTACCTTTCCGTCCTCGACGAGGCCGACCGGTATGTGGCGCGGATGGGCCTCGACCTTCCCGAGGAACCCGAAGCGCATGTGATCGGCCCCGACCCGGACTGCGTGACGAACCCGATCCTCGAACTGCATCTGAAAGACGCCGGGATCACGTCGGTGATCTGGGCGACCGGCTTCGTCAACGATTTCTCGTGGATGAAGGTCGACGCCTTCGACGATCTCGGCCGCCCCAAACATCAGCGCGGCGTGGCGGCGGAGCGGGGGATTTATTTCGTCGGCCTGCCGTGGCTGTCGCAACGCGGCTCGTCGTTCATCTGGGGCGTGTGGCACGACGCCAAGCACATCGCCGATCACATCAATATCCAGCGCGGCTATCTGGATTATCACGACTTTTCCAAAAAGCGCGGGCGGTAGCTCACCCCCTCACCCAACCTCTCCCCCTTGAAAGGGGGAGAGGGGTTAAGCGGGATTTTGCGTCAGGGTCCCTCTCCTCCATTCATGGAGGAGAGGACAGGTGAGGAGGAAAATCCCTTTAATCCGTCCATATGCCTCCATATGGAAACAACCTTCACCCGCGCCCGCAGATTACGCCGGGAAATGTCGCCGCCCGAACGTAAGGTCTGGGCGGTACTGCGCGCCCGGGGTCTCAGCGGTTACAAATTCAAACGCCAGGTGCCGGTCGGCCCGTTCATCGTCGATTTTCTATGCCCCGAAAAACGCCTGGTGATCGAGATCGACGGCGATAGTCACGATACGCAAATCAACTACGACAAACGCCGCGATGCCTATCTGCATGCGGCGGGATACCGGGTTCTGAGATTCACCAATCGAGACGTGACGAACGACCTGGAGGCGTCGATGCGGCTGGTGCTGGAAGCGCTCAAGCGAACCTGACGCGATACGCTCACCCCCTCACCCAACCTCTCCCCCTTAAGAGGGGGAGAGGGGTTAAGCGGGATTTTGCGTCAGGGTCCCTCTTCCCCACAACGTGGGGGAGAGGACAGGTGAGGGGGACCGCCCTTCGACATTCGTGCCTGACGCGAGACGGTCGCCCCCTCTCCCAACCTCTCCCCCTTGAAAGGGGGAGAGGGGCTAAGAGGAACGTCTCGTCAGGGTCCCTCTTCCCCACAACGTGGGGGAGAGGACAGGTGAGGGGGAAAGCGTCTGCAAACATAAACCCCCGCCCGAGGGCGGGGGCTGGAGTCTGCCTCAAGAGACGTGAGGCCGCGTGTCAGGTGCCCGGCTGGGCGTTGGCGAAGAACGCCTGGTTGCCGAGGATCTGGTATTCGTTGATCAGCTTCTGGCCTTCCTTGCCGATCACCCAGTCGATGAAGGTCTGGCCCATTTCCGTCTTCACGTGCGGGTGCTTCTTCGGGTTCACCAGGATGATGCCGTACTGGTTGAACAGCACCGGGTCGCCTTCGACGAGGATCTGCAGATCCCCCTTGTTCTTGAACTTCAGCCAAGTGGCGCGGTCGGTCAGCGAATAGGCGTTCATGCCCGACGCCACGTTCAGCGTCGCACCCATGCCCGACCCGGTGGCGCTGTACCACTTGTTGTCGGCCCCCGTCGGGTCGACGCCGGCGCCGTTCCAGAGTTCGAGTTCTTTTTTGTTGGTGCCGGAATTGTCGCCGCGCGACGCAAAGGGCGACTTGCTGTCGGCGATTTTCTTCAAGGCTTCGCCCGCTTTCTTCATCCCCTTGATACCGGCCGGATCGGATTTCGGGCCGACCATCACGAAGTCGTTGTACATCACGTCGGAACGCTTCACGCCGAAACCTTGCGCGACGAACTTTTCCTCCGACGGCTTGTGGTGGACGAACAGCACATCGGCGTCGCCGTTCTTGGCGAGCTTGATCGCCTTGCCGGTGCCGACCGCGACGACGCGGACCTCGATGCCGGATTCTTTCGTGAACTTGGGCAGAAGGAAGTCGAACAGACCTGAGTTCGCCGTCGATGTCGTCGAGGCGACGGTGATGAACTTGTCCGCTGCGTGCGCCGTGCCCAGCGACAGGGCCAGGATGGCGGTAATGAAGAATGTCTTGAACTTGAACATGTGATGTCTCCCTGCTCGTGCGTCGTTCAGTCGGTGGTTACCATCTCAACTCGCCCTTGATGAACGCGGCGGCCTCGCCGCTTCGGGGCGCGTTGAAGAATTCGTCGGCGGGGGTCTTCTCCAGAACCCGGCCGTTGTAGATAAAGATGACCTCGTCGGCGTGGCGTTTGGCCTGGGCCAGGTCATGGGTCGTCATTACGATGCGTGTGCCCTCGCCATGCATGATGCCGATGACGTTCTCCACGGCATGCGTCGCGGCGGGATCGAGGGACGCGGTCGGCTCATCCAGAAAAAGGACTTCCGGTTTCGTCGCCCAGGCACGGGCAAGGGCGAGCTTCTGTTGTTCACCGCCCGACAGGTGCCGGGCCGGCGATGTGGCGAATCGCGCGAGGCCGGTGCGGCTCAGCACGTCGTCGATGACGTGTGGACGCGCGGCGCGGGTGACGCCGTGAAGCTTCAGCGCATAGTCGACGTTCTGCGCGACGGTGCGCCGCAGCAGGACCGGGCGCTGAAACACCATCGCCTGGCGCTTCAGCGGGTCGTCGCCGGGGCGGGCGCCGTCCCAGACGATGCGACCGGTGCTGGGTGCGAGAAGACCATGGCAGAGCCGGAGCGTCAGCGACTTGCCCGCACCGTTGGGGCCGAGGATGAAGGTTCGCGAGTTGCCATCCAGCGTAAACGAGATGTCATCAATCAGGCGCTTGCCGCCGGCGTCGAAGGACACGTTCTCGACCCGGAGCGGCATGATCGACGGGCGCGCCGGCCGGCCGTCTGCGGGGGGCGTCATGGCGTCTTCGGTTGTGGCGGGGGTCATGTCCATGCGGCCTCGGCGCGCTGCTTGACCGTGTACGTCGCCGCGTTGATGCCGAGCGAGATCGCGATCAGGACGATACCGAGACCGAGCGCGAGGGCGAGGTCGCCCTTCGAGACCTCGAGCGCGATCGCGGTGGTCATCGTGCGGGTCACGTGATCGATGTTGCCGCCGACGATCATCACCGCGCCGACTTCCGCCGACGCGCGGCCGAAGCCGGCGAGGACCGCCGTCACAAGGGTGAAGCGCGCGTCATATAATAAGGCGGGGATCGCACTCACCGGCCCCGCGCCCATGGACCGCATCTGTTCCGAATACTCGACCCACAAATCGGCGATGACCTGCCGGGTCAGGGCGACGACGATCGGGGTCACCAGGATCGCCTGCGCGACGATCATCGCCGTCGGCGTGAACAGCAGGCCGAAGACCCCGAGCGGTCCCGCGCGCGACAGCAACAGATAAACGACCAGACCGACCACCACCGGCGGCAGCCCCATCAGCGCATTGACGAAAACGACGAGGGCGTTCTTGCCGGGGAACCTGAAAAGCGCCAGCGCGGCGCCGACGGGCAGGCCGATCAGAACCGACAGCGCGACCGCCGACAGCGACACGCGCAACGACAGCCCGACGATCTCGATCAGGTTCGCATCCAAGGTGACGAGCAGGTGAAGCGCCGTCACGAAAGCTTCGGAAATGTCCGTCATCCGGAAAATTCGCCTGTTAGCCGCCCAAACACGGGAATCGGGCCTTTTTCGCCCTGAATTCGTTAACGCCGAAGCGTAAACCGGGAAAATATGCATATCAATGCATAAATATGCAGGTTCGTGAGGGGCGGGTCACGATGCCGTGTCCGGCACCGTGCAATCGTCTCTTGTAATCGAAGCACTTGCCCAAGATGATCCGAATAACGAAATAAGAACCGGATGGTGGTGACAGACGTACAATCCGGCATACATGGGAGGTGCTCCAGGTGACCCGTCCAGGCGACGACACATCCTTCACGGACGACTTTCTGGTGCGGCCCGATCCGGCCGACCCGAAGCTGACCGAGCGCGTTTCGGGAATCGATCAGGACGGCAATCCGGTCGAGACTTCGGTCACCGTGGAACGCCCGCTGACGCTGTTTTTGAATGGCCGCGAGATCGTCACGATGATGACCATTTGCGATCATCCGGACGTGCTCGCCGTCGGTTACCTTTTGAACCAGAACATGCTGCGCCATGACGACGAGGTCACCGGAATCGACTATGACGAGGAGATCGAGACCGTCGTCGTCCGCACAGCGCGCGAGACCGACTACGAAGAAAAACTGAAGAAGAAAACCCTCACGTCGGGCTGTGCGCAGGGCACCGTTTTCGGCGACGTGATGGAGAAATTCGAGACCGCGAAACTGAACCCCGACGCGGTCCTCAAGACCTCCTGGCTCTATCGGTTGACGAAGAAAATCAACACCACCCCGAGCCTCTATCTGGAGGCCGGCGCGATCCACGGGTGCGTCCTTTGTCACGAAGACAAGCCGTTGATTTACATGGAAGATGTCGGCCGCCACAACGCCGTCGACAAGATCGCGGGGTACATGTTCCTGAACGGAATTTCGGGTGAGGACAAGATCTTCTACACGACCGGCCGGCTGACCTCCGAGATGGTTATCAAGACGGTTCAGATGGGCATTCCGATCCTTTGTTCGCGCTCGGGTTTCACGGCCTGGGGCGTCGAGCTTGCGCGCCAGGTGGGACTGACGCTGATCGGCCGCGCGCGAGGCAAACGCTTCATGGCTTTGGCCGGCGAGGAGCGCATCGAATTCGATATCGATTCCGATCAGGTCGAGGACGAACCGAGAGGCATGAACCGCAAGGGGGCGGCGGCCGAATGAGCGCCAGGCCCATTGTCGGCGTGTTGCTCGCGGGCGGACTGGCGCGGCGTATGGGGGGTGGCGACAAGCCCATGCGCGAGCTTGGCGGCAAGCCGATCCTGGATCACGTGATCGACCGTGCCAAGCCGCAGGTGCATCATCTCATTCTGAACGCCAACGGCGACCCGGGGCGGTTTGCCAAGTACAGCCTGCCCGTCGTCGCCGATGTGATTGAGGGCCATCAAGGGCCGCTCGCCGGTATCCTGACCGCGCTCGATTGGGCCGCGGAAAACGTGCCGGACGCCGAATACGTGGTCAGTTTCGCAACCGATGCGCCGTTCCTGCCGCGCGATCTGGTCGCGCGCCTTCTGACGGCCGTCGACGGCACCGATGCCCAACTCGCATGCGCCATCACGGGCGACCGTACGCACCCGGTATTCGGCATCTGGCCGGTGGCGCTCCGGGACGAGTTGCGCCGGGCCATGGTCGAAGAGGAGATGCGCAAGATCGACGCCTGGACCGAGCGGTACGGCATCGTCCACGTCCCGTTTGAGGCCGAGCCCGTCGATCCGTTCTTCAACGTCAACCGCCCGGAGAATCTCGAAGAAGCGGAGCGTCTGCTTGACGTCGAGAAAGCGGCGGCCCCGGATATCCACGAGGCCCTCGACCTCGGTGTCGTAATCGAGCGCCGCGACAGTGACAACCGATGGGCCGATCACACCTATCAGCCGATCGCTGTATTTCAGGGCGCGCCTGCGAAGGATCCGCACGGCGAATGGACGATGCTGCGCGAGGGCGAGGGCTGGGCGCACTTTCATGCCGCGACGTTGCCGCTCGAACTTTTCCGGGGCGAGACGGAGGGATACCGTGTCAACCTGTCGAACGATCCGCCGCACATCTACATTGTGCTTAGCCCGGGCGAGGAAGCCGACGATCCGGAGATGCTGGTGCACATGGTGACCGCGTGCCCGTTCGAGGCGGAGAGCTACACCGAGGACAGCGATCAGATGGTCGAGGGTGTCATGATGCCGCCGGAGATCGCGGCTTGGGTCAAGACGTTCTGCGATACTCATCACAAGGACGTTCCGTTCAAGAAGCGCAAGCGCAAGTCCTATGACCCGCGCAAGGGCGATTTCATGCGCCCGCGCCACGGAGGGCGAAATGGCTGAGGGTCGTTTGAGCCGCTGGTCGCGCCTGAAATCGAAGGGTGGCGCGGATGCCCGCGAAGAGGCGCAGGTCGAAACAGACAAGAAGCAAGCGGATCTCGCCCGAGCCGAGCCGCCTGACGAGTTCGCGATATTGCCCGGGGGCAGACGTGTGCGCAACTTCGTGCCGGCGATGGCACCGCTGGCCCCTGCACCGGAAGACGATGACGACCGCTTCACGCGGGGCGTCGGTTACGTGGAATCCGATGAGGGGGACGACGGCAATGGCGAACCCGTCTCGGATGCGGCGACGGTCCTCGAGAACGAAGATTTGTTCGACGGGATCGACGAAGAGGAAATGACCGAGGACGAACGCGAGGTCGTGGCCGGACTGCCCCCGCTCGAATCGCTCGACAAGGACTCCGATTTTTCGCCGTTCCTGCGTGACGGTGTGCCGGAGTTCATGAAGCGCCGGGCGTTGCGCTTACTGTGGCGGCTCAACCCGTTTTTTAATCTTCGTGACGGCCTGAATGACTATGACGAAGATTTCAATGTCGTTCACAAGATCATCGATGAGATGACCGGCGCCTATAAGGTCGGCCGCGGACATCTGACCGATCAGGAACTCCGCGACATGACGCCTGAGCAGGCGCGTCGAGCGTTCGATGATGAAGAGCCGGCAGAACAAGAAGAGCCAGCGGAACAGGATGACATTGCGGATGAGGACGCTGAATTGTCTGATCCCGTAGACACCGAACCCGCGCCGGTAGTACCCGAAGCCGATGATACCGAAAATCTCGCACTAGCGACCGAGGAAAGTGATGATTTTTCCGATGATAGTAGAAAAAGCATCAAAAAGCATAAAAAAGACACTCGTAAAAATAGAAAAGATTCCTGAGGCAAATTTGTTTGGGCAATCAGTAAGTCACTGAAATAGCGTGAGAATTGCTGCACTGCGGTACGCGGAATTCGATAATTCCGTTGACTTGAACGGTTCTAAAGCAGGATAATTATTCTTGCGTACCCGGGTGAGAGCGGAAGCGCCAATCAAAGAATAAATGCGCCGGACCGATAACGTACACCGGCGGGGAAATATGCAAGGGAGACGCAGTGGCGACGTTCATGGGCGAGAACCAGAACACCCCAAATGATAATGCGGTCGCAGATGTGATATCTGACGACATGATGCGCGCGAATTTTTATGGCCTGCTGGCGCGTGTACTCGCCAAGCCGATGGATGAAGACACTCTTGAGACCATGCGCGGTCTTGCTGCGCATGATGATGGTTCGCCGCTTGGTGAGGCCATTGCTTCATTCGGTAAGCTATGCGCCCGGACGCCACGCGCCAAAGCCGAAGAGGAATTCACGGAACTTTTTTACGGGGTTGGCGCCGGTGGCGAGATATCGCCGTATGCGTCGCTCTATCTGACTGGGCTCGTTTACGACAAGCCTTTGGCGGAACTGCGTGCCGATATGGCGCGACTTGGAATTGCCGCCGCTGACGGAACGGGCGAGCCGGAAGACCATATCGCCAGTCTTTGTGAAATGATGCATGGCCTTCTGACCGGCGCCCTTGGCGGCGACGCGGGGCCGGCCGAAGCGAAAGCTTTTTTCGACAAACACCTGGCCCCTTGGGCCGGACGGATGTTCAAGGACCTCGAGGGGGCGCAGGCAGCTGCGCTCTACATGCCGGTGGGCACCATCGGCCGTTTGTTTATGGAAATCGAGCGCGAGGTTTACGAAATGGCGGCTTGAGCCGCCTGAAAGACGGAACGGACGGTTGCTCGCCAAAAAGGGGGTGTCCGCCGGGTCCAGGACGAAATGGCCATGGTGGCCAAAACAAAACGAACAGCGATGTTCGAACACGTACGTGTCAACAATTGGGAGACAGCAATGAAAAAGACCGAGAAATCGGAAACGCTGGCCCGCCGAGACTTTCTGAAGGGAGCGGGTGTTGCCGGTGCCGCCGGTATCGCCACGGCCGCCCTCTCAGGTAATGAGGCGAAAGCCGCGTTGCCCGAAGATCGCCAGACGGGCGGTTACCGGGAAACCGAACACGTCATGAAGTATTACGAGCTCAGCCGTTTCTAAGCCGAGTTTCGTGTCTTCGATTAACAAGGTCAAAATTGGGAGATAATTAAATGCTCACCAAGAAGAGCAACGGGGTTGCGGGACGCCCCCGTTTGACGAAGGCGCTAGCCGGAGTCGTTGGCGGTTCGATGGACCGCCGGACCTTCCTGAAACGTTCAGGGGTTACTGCCGGCGGTATCGCGCTGGCCTCTGCCCTGCCGGCCGGGATGGTCAAGAAAGCCGAAGCGGCATCTGCCGCTGCCGGTGATATTCAACAGATCAAGTCTGTCTGCACGCACTGCTCCGTCGGCTGCACGGTTATCGCCGAGGTATCCAACGGTGCATGGGTCGGCCAGGAGCCTGGTTTCGACAGCCCGTTCAACCTTGGTTCTCACTGTGCCAAGGGTGCTTCGGTGCGTCACCACGCCCACGGCGACCGCCGCCTCAAGTATCCGATGAAACTATCGGGCGGCAAATGGCAGAAGATCAGCTGGGACGACGCTATCAACGAAATCGGCGACAAGATGCTGGAGATCCGCAAGACCTCCGGTCCCGATTCCGTCTACTGGCTCGGCTCCGCCAAATTCAACAACGAGCAGTCGTACCTGTTCCGTAAGTTCTACGCGTTCTGGGGCACCAACAACGGTGACCACCAGGCCCGTATCTGTCACTCGACCACGGTCGCCGGTGTTGCCAACACCTGGGGCTATGGTGCGATGACGAACAGCTACAACGACATGCACAACTCCAAGGCCATGTTCCTCATCGGGTCCAACCCGGCCGAGGCACACCCGGTCGCCGTGCAGCACATTCTGAAGGCGAAAGAGCAGAACAATGCCGCCCTCATCGTGTGCGACCCGCGCTTCTCGCGGACGGCGGCCCATGCCGACGAGTTCGTCCGGTTCCGTCCGGGCACCGACGTCGCGCTGATCTGGGGTATCCTGTACCACATCTTCGAGAACGGATGGGAAGACAAGGAATACATCAAGCAGCGTGTCTGGGGCATGGATCAGATCCGCGCCGAGGTGAAGAAGTGGACGCCCGAAGAGACCGAGCGTGTGACCGGGGTTCCGGGATCGCAGCTCCGTCGCGTCGCGCGGACGCTGGCCAACAACCGTCCGGGCACCATCGTCTGGTGCATGGGCGGCACGCAGCACACCAACGGTAACAACAACACGCGTGCGTACTGCATCCTGATGCTGGCGCTCGGTAACATCGGCACGCAGGGTGGCGGCGCGAATATCTTCCGCGGTCACGACAACGTGCAGGGTGCGACCGACATGTGCATCCTGTCGCACTCGCTGCCGGGGTACTACGGTCTTGCCAAGGGGTCGTGGAAGCACTGGGCGCGTGTTTGGGATGTCGACTACGAGTTCCTCGCCGGTCAATTCGACGAAGAAAAGATGATGAACTCGAAGGGTATCCCGGTCAGCCGCTGGGTCGACGGTGTCCTCGAAGACAAGGCCAACATCGACCAGAAGGATAACCTTCGGGCCATGGTCTACTGGGGCCACGCGGTTAACTCGCAGACCCGCCTGCCGGAAATGAAGAAGGCGATGGAGAAACTGGATCTGATGGTCGTCATCGATCCGGTGCCGACCTTCGCAGCCGTCATTCCGGACCGTCAGGACGGCATCTACGTCTTGCCGGCGTGCACACAGTTCGAAACCCGTGGCTCGGTGACGGCGTCGAACCGCTCTCTGCAGTGGCGCGACAAGGTCGTGGACCCGGTGTTTGAATCGCGCACCGACCATGAAATCATGGCGATGTTCGCGAAGAAGTTCGGCTGGGCCGACAAGTTCTTCAAAAACATCAAGATGGACGATCTCGGTAATGGCCGCGAAGAGCCGAACATGGAAGACACCACCCGCGAGTTTAACCGCGGGATGTGGACCATCGGCTACACCGGTCAGTCGCCTGAGCGTCTGAAGGCGCACATGGCGAACCAGGCGACTTTCGACAAGACCACGCTTCTCGCGAAGGGCGGTCCTGTCAGCGGCGACTACTACGGTCTGCCGTGGCCGTGCTGGGGCACCGCCGACATGAAACACCCGGGGACGCCGGTTCTTTATGATCCGTCTAAACCGGTCGCCGAAGGCGGCCTCAACTTCCGTGCCCGTTTCGGTGTGGAACGCAATGGCTCCAACCTGCTCGCCGAAGGCTCCTACCCGGTCGGGAACGAGCTGAAGGACGGTCACCCCGAGTTCACCATGGCCATGCTCAAAAAGCTTGGCTGGGACAAGGACCTGACCGACGCCGAGCGCAAGGCCATCGATGCCGTCGCCGGCGACAAGACGAACTGGAAGACCGACCTTTCAGGCGGTATCCAGCGCGTCGCCATCAAGCACGGTTGTGCGCCGTTCGGTAACGCCAAGGCGCGTACCGTGGTGTGGACGTTCCCGGATCCGGTGCCATTGCACCGCGAGCCGCTGTACACGCCGCGTCGCGACCTCCTGCCGCAGTACGAAACATACTCGGATCGTCAGATGTACCGTCTGCCGACCAAGTATGCGTCGATCCAGAAGCAGGACTTTTCCAAGGACTTCCCGATCATTCTGACGTCGGGCCGTCTTGTGGAGTACGAAGGTGGCGGTGACGAGTCGCGGTCCAACCCGTGGCTGGCTGAACTGCAGCAGGACATGTTCTGCGAAATCAACCCGATTGATGCCAATAACACCGGCATCAAGGACGGCGCCATGATGTGGGTCGAAAGCCCCGAAGGTGGTCGTGCCAAGGTGAAGGCGCTCGTAACAGAGCGTGTGGCGCCTGGGGTTGTGTTCATGCCGTTCCACTTCGGCGGACATTGGATGGGTGACTCGCTCCGGAACAAGTATCCGGAAGGCGCGGACCCGTATGTGCTGGGCGAAGCGTCCAACATGTGCGGCACCTACGGCTATGACTCGGTGACCAACATGCAGGAAACCAAAGTCACGCTCTGCCGCCTGAAAACGGCTTGAGCGAGATAGGGAGACACAGAAATGGCTAGAATGAAGTTCCTGTGTGACGCAGAACGCTGCATCGAGTGCAACGCCTGCGTCACCGCGTGCAAAAACGAGCACGAGGTTCCCTGGGGTATCAACCGCCGGCGCGTCGTCACGATTAACGACGGCAAGCCGGGTGAGCGCTCCATCTCGGTGGCGTGCATGCATTGCTCGGATGCGCCGTGTATCGCGGTGTGCCCGGTGGACTGCATCTACGAAACCGAAGAAGGTGTGGTGCTCCACTCCAAGGACTTGTGCATCGGCTGCGGTTATTGCTTCTACGCGTGCCCGTTCGGCGCGCCGCAGTATCCGCAGGCCGGTAACTTCGGCTCCCGGGGCAAGATGGACAAATGTACCTTCTGCGCCGGCGGTCCGGAGGACAACAACTCTGCGGCCGAATTCCAGAAATACGGCCGTAACCGTCTCGCGGAGGGCAAGCTGCCGATCTGCGCCGAAATGTGCTCGACCAAGGCATTGCTCGGCGGGGATGGCAACATGATCTCCAATATCTATCGCGAGCGTATCGTGTCCCGTGGCTTCGGCTCGGGCGCGTGGGGTTGGGGTACGGCCTACGATCTGAAGGCCGGCTCCTGACCTATCGGTCTGATTAAAGGTAAGGCGGCGGCATCTCTTAAACGGGGTGCCGCCCCTCCTTTAACTTCCGATGGATTCCGGCCCTGATTGCTGGAATTGAAAGAACAAGGAACGACAATGTTCGACAAAAGATTTCTGAAAACCTTTGGAGTCATATGCTTCGGGATTTTCGTGCTGGCCGGGTGCCGTCCGGAAGAGCAGGGCAGACCGCTGCATTATGAACCGGGTGTCTATCCGGGCGGGAAACCGTCGTCGGCGTTGGATGAGGGTGACCTTGCCGAATTGCGCCAGCGCACGGTGGAGCAAGGCGGCATTCCTGCGGGCGGGGCGCTGTCAGGTGGCGGTACGACGACGGGCGACGACGTTCGCGCCCCGGTTGAGACTGAGGCCGGCAAGCAGCTTCGGGAACGTGGCAAGCTGCAAGGTGGTAACTGATCCGGTGTAAACACCGGGCAGCAATCGGAGTGAAGCAGATGACGAAGATGATGCAATTTATCCGGTCCGGGGGCATCGCGCTGGCATTCGCCGCGTCGATCGGGGTTGGCGCCATGATGATGAACGCCGGTTTTGCGTTGATCGCCGACCAGCCGGTCTTGGCGCAGGAACAGGGTAGTGTCCCGGGGAATGTCCAAGGCATTCGATCTGACGCCGATCTTTGGCGCGCTATTGGCCAGAGAGAAATCGTCGGCGAGGTGTCGATCCCCGACAAATCCGCTGGTCGGCTGGTTCAGCGTGGCGGTGAGAACTGGCGCAACTTCAAGAATGGGCCGCTTAGCACTTACGGCGCATGGAGCCTGCTGGGGATTATCGTGATCCTTGTTGTCTTCTTTGCGGTGCGTGGACGGATCAAGATCGATCATGGCCCCGATCCGCAGGGCCGCACGATCGAGCGGTTTAATGCGCTCGAACGCGCCGTTCACTGGCTGACGGCAACCAGTTTTATCGTTCTGGCACTCACGGGTCTCAATGTGCTTTACGGACGTTATTTCCTGAAACCCGTGATCGGCGCAGACGCGTTCGCCGCGATCACGTATTACGGCAAGCTCGCGCACAACTACATCGCATTCGCCTTTATGCTGGGCGTTGCGCTGATGTTCATCCTCTGGGTGCGTTATAACATCCCGAAATTACGTGACCTGAAATGGCTGGCTATTGGCGGCGGCCTGTTCTCGAAGGGCGTTCATCCAGAGGCAGGCCGATTCAACGCTGGTCAGAAGCTGATTTTCTGGTCGGTGATCCTTGGCGGTCTCTCATTGTCGCTCTCGGGGGTTGCCCTGATGTGGCCGTTCGAAGTTCAGCCTTGGGCAGGGACCTTCGCATTCCTGAATGTGTTCGGGCTCGATCTGCCGACGCAGTTCACGCCGCTTGAGGAAACGCAACTCTCGGTGCTGTGGCACTCGGTCGTGGCGCTGGTGATGATCGTGATCGTCATCGCGCACATCTATATCGGCTCCGTCGGTATGGAAGGTGCATTCGACGCCGTGGGCTCGGGCCAAGTAGATATCAACTGGGCGAAGGAGCACCACTCGCTCTGGGTCGAGGAAGAGATGCAGAAGAGCTCCGGCCAGCAACAGCCGGCCGAGTAAACTTCAGCGCTTGAATGCGAAAGGGCGGTGCAGCGGCACCGCCCTTTTTCGTGACTTGAGTTGAAGCGCGGGCTTATTGGATGCGCGCGTTGGACGTCGAGTATTTTTCGCCCGCCGACGGATTCAGGTTCGTGAGCACTGCGCCGGCTGCAATCGCGATGACGACGGCGGCGATCCCGCCGATAAGTACTGACTTCATAAAAACCACCATTTCCTGTTTACGGCACGTCGGTGCCGCGTCCCATTAATGTAAACGAAACGGTTGCGATATCAAGGAGTTGCTCGATCTTCCGGCGTCGTTGTTGGGGGGAGAGGGAGGGCTGGCAACGCCGCCGATGCCACGTTAGGCTGTGGCTTCGCTGCCGAAAAGGAACAGTCATGAGTGAGACGCCCCCCGATAAGGACGCTGCGGCCGAGTTGCTCGATGCGCTTGGCATCGACGGGTTCGTGCGTCATCTGGCTGATCTGCAAACATCGTTGGAGAAAGTCGCGGACGGGATTGAAGTGCTTGGCACCAATGCCCAGAGACAGGGGCGCGATACGGAGAATCTGGCAGCGCACGTTCTGGCGATCGAGTCGGTTCTCACCGTCATTTTGCGCCAAATCCCCGTTAACATTGCCGACGTCCGTAAAGAGGCCGAACGTCGTGCGCGCAACGCCGGTTCGAGCGAAACCGGCAACAAGAACCTTGTTTCGTCTTTGGCCGAGGATATCGTAAAACGTGCTGACGACTGACGGCGAGGCATCCGATTTTGCGGTCTTGGCCTGTTCGGCATCCATGCTATCGTAACTGTGGGAAAGAAGGGTTCGGCGGACGGTCAACCACGCGGAGTTTTGATCCATGAGTGAACAGTTACGCCTCAGCCAGCTCGTGTGCTCGAGGCTGTGCCATGATCTTGTCGGTGCTGCGGGCGCCGTCAACGCCGGCCTCGAGATCCTTGCCGAGATGGGGGCGCTCGACGACAGCGCGATGGCACTGGCGACCAAAAGCGGCCATGAACTGACCCGACGGCTTGCATTCTACCGGGTTGCTTTCGGCGCAGGTGGTGCCGGGAAAGGTGGTGCGGAAGTGGCCGTGCTGCGGGGACTTGCCAACGATTTTCTCGAAGGGTCGAACGCGGAGCTCGATTGGCCCGATTTCGGTGACGGTGTTCGCGAGATCGACCCGGTGATGGGGAAGCTTCTGCTGAACCTTGTTCTGATCGCGACCGAGTGCCTGCCGCGTGGGGGCACGGTAAGCGTCCAGATTGCCGAAGTCGATGGCGGGATCGGGCTCGCTGTTGCCGCTTCGGGGGACGATGCGGGTTTGCGCGAGGATCTGGCCAACGGGCTGACGCCGGGCAAGGAAGTGACGTCCATGGATAGCCGGTCGATCCACAGCTATTTGACCCAGCTTTTGGTGTTGGAAGCCGGGTGCGAACTGGAGGTGGCGGCGGACGATGATCAGGTTCGCTTTGCCGCGCTTTCGGGACAAACTTGAATACCTATCGTCGGCATGCCCGCGACGTAAAGCGATGCCTGATTGTTGATGACTCCATGGTTATCCGCATGGTGGCCCGCAAGATCGTTCAAGAGATCGGGCTAGATGCTGAAGAGGCAGGCAACGGATATGACGGTCTGGAATCCTGCGAGAACGCGATGCCCGATGCCATCCTGCTCGACTGGAACATGCCGGGCATGAACGGGGTGCAGTTTCTGAATACGTTGCGTGCCATGCCCGGTGGGGATCATCCGGTCGTCATTTACTGTACGACCCAGGAAGACCCGGCACATATCGACGAAGCACTTTCGGCCGGCGCTAGCGACTACCTGATGAAACCTTTTGATGGCGAGAGCCTGCTCGCCAAGCTCACTCAGATGGGGATGGTTTGAGATCATCAAAAAAGGGCCGGTGACGCCGACCCTTTTCCGTAAATATTGGCGGCAGGTTTAAGCTGAAGCGGTCTGCGCCGCAGGCATGGTTTCCGGATCACGCAACACGTAGCCCCGGCCCCAGACCGTCTCGATGTAGTGCTCGCCACCGGTCGCGTCCGCCAGCTTCTTGCGAAGCTTGCAGATGAAAACGTCGATGATCTTCAATTCGGGTTCATCCATGCCACCGTAGAGGTGGTTCAGAAACATTTCCTTGGTGAGCGTCGTGCCTTTACGCAGGCTCAGAAGCTCCAGGATGCCGTATTCCTTGCCGGTCAGGTGCACCGGTTGCCCATCGACTTCCACCATGTGGGTGTCGAGGTTGACCGACATCTGGCCGGTGTGGATGACCGAATGAGAGTGACCTGCCGAGCGGCGAACGATTGCCTGGACGCGCGCCATCAATTCCGACTTGTCGAACGGTTTGGTCAGATAGTCGTCGGCGCCGATGCCGAGGCCTTTGACCTTCATCTCCGACTCCGTGAGCCCAGACAGGATCAGGACCGGGGTTTGCACCCGCGAATCGCGAAGCCGGCGCAACACCTCCAGGCCGTCCATGTCCGGCAACATCAGATCAAGGATGATGATGTCGTATTCATACAACTTGCCGATCTCAAGGCCGTCTTCGCCGAGATCGGTCGCATCGACCACCATCCCGGCGGTTTCAAGCATGAGCTTGACCGTTGCCTGGGTCGTCGGATCGTCTTCAACCAAAAGTACGCGCATTTTCCCCTCCGGGCCGCCCAAACGCTGCGAATCGATATCTGTTAACCATATTACCATTTGCGGAGTCTGCGCCAAACCCTTTACGGGTCTTTTTGTTAACCTTTATGAATCTCGTGCGCGAAAGCCCGTATTTCTGCCGTTTTGGCCGCGAATCGCGATGTGGGGGACGAGTGTCTTTCACCACCCGAGGACATAGAGGGCAGTCGGAATACGCTCGTATGGACAATCGCCCGGTACTCGGCCGGGATTCCAATGAGCTGATAAATATGTATATAATCCGGGCCCTGGGAAACAATCGGGTGTTTAAATGGCTGAGAAAAGCGCAAGCAGCGGCATTGGTAAATCGATCCTGAGCGCGGTTATCGTGGCGGCAATTCTGCTGCCGGCGGGTTACGTGGCGCTCGACTTCATGCGCAAGGACATCCAGGCGCACCAGACAGAGACCCGCTCGGTCGTGATGGACATTCAGTCGGCAACGGCCGCGGAGATCCGTGCCGGTGCGGAAAAAACCGCTGAAGCGATCAAGAACGCCGGTGGCGGCGGCGGCGCGAATGAGCAACTGACCACCGATATGACTGCCCTGAAACAGGCCACTGAGCAAATTCTGGCTGAACAGAAAGCGATCAGTGAAAACCTCTCGAAGGTTCTTAAGGCGGAAAAGGAGATCGCCAAGGCCGGCCCCAGGGAAGAAGGGCCACCCGCCGATTTCGAGGAAACCGTCTATTTCGATATCGGAAAGGCCTCAGGCAGCCGTGTTGATACGCAGATCGCCAAAATATTGCCAGCGATGAAGAAGATGCTCGCAGGCGGCGCGTGCAGAACCCATGTGATCGGATTTGCGGATACGTTGGGTGGCGATTTATCCAACCTCAAGCTCTCACGGGCCCGGGCCGACTACGTGGCCCAAAGACTGCGGAAATCAGGTATCGATGTTTACAGCGTCGAGGCATGGGGCGAGCGCCGGCTCAAGGTGCATACCTACGATGGTGTCAAGAACGAGAATAACCGTCGTGCGGACATCGAGATGCATTGCGGCAAGATGCCGAAAAAGGCGACGGCCGGTACCTGATTGACGCGACGGTCCTGATAATAACGGGTTGTTCAAAGCCTCCTGAATCCCCTTATAAATATAACTGACCCGGCGTCTAAGATCGGGCTTACCGCTGTATGCGACAAACATAAGGGAGGCAATATGCCGAAATCAATCAACACAATCGTTCTGACCGTGCTGGTGAGCATCATCGCCGCAGCCGCGTCCGCCGATGTCAAAGTCACGCCATTGGGCTCGCACGAGGGCGAGTTCTGTCGCTTCGACCGCGCAATGATCTTCGAGGATCCGGATGGAACCAGGCTATTGTACGACGCAGGCCGTACCGTTGCCGGACCGGACGATCCCCGTCTTGGTAAAATTGACGCGATCCTGGTCAGCCACATGCACGGGGATCATGTCGGTGACCGTCACCTGACGGCACCGGGTGCCGGTACCTGTTCGAAGCCCGACGTGTCCGTCAAAGCGACGCCTAATACCAACTCCGTCAACATTTCGCTCAAGACCGGGGCCGTGATCGTCACCGGCAGCGAAATGCCGAAATTCTTCGCGGCTAAACTCAAAGCCCTTGGCGGTGATCCTAAAAAATCGCAACTGGTCCGTTTCGGTGCCAACAAGAAGATCGGTGGGGTCACGGTTACGACGGTGCCGGCCGTGCACTCCAACGGTGTAGCGGGTGCAATGATCGGCGGCGATCTGGGCAAGCACTTGGATGAAGCCGGGCTGACGGCTTACGCCGGACCGCCCACCGGGTATGTGCTGACGTTTTCGAATGGACTCGTCGTGTACCTTTCGGGTGATACCGGGGTGACGGCGGAACAGAAAATCGTCGTCGGCGATCAGTACAAAGCCAAGCTCGTCGTCATGAATATCGGCGATACCTACACCACCGGGCCGACCGAAGCGGCCTACGTGATCAACGATCTGATCAAGCCCACGAGCGTGATTGCGTCGCATGCCAACGAGGTCGGCACAGAGGGCGGGAAGGTCATCGCCGGCACTAAGACGGAAACCTTTATCAAGGCTACCAAGGTTCCCGTCCACCTACCACTCAGCGGCAAGACCATGTCGTTCGACGGCACGGGGAAATGCACAGCCGGTTGTTGAGTATCTCTTTTTTCGATGCAGAAACCCGGACCCTTGTGTCCGGGTTTTTTCTATGAGGCATCGACCAAATCCGCGACCCTTGAAAGATTCGAAATCTCGACCGTCGGTAAATAAGCGGGATCCAATATCCGATCACGGTGGCGGTTGGACCAGATGCAGCGCATACCGGCGGCCACTGCACCGGTGACGTCGTTGGGGCTTCCGGCGACATGAACGACCTCATCAATGTTAATGCCCAACACCTTGGCGGGCAGATCGTAGACGGCAGGGTGCGGCTTGTAGTATTCCGCTGTTTCCGACGAAAGAATGTGATCGAAAGTGCCGGGCGAGAAATTCCTGGCTACGGCGTCTAGCATAACCTGATCCCCATTCGACAGAATAGCCGTTTTGAGGCCCTTGTTTCTAACCGCAGCGATTGCGGCATCGGCCTCCGGCCAAGGCTTCATTCTGTCCCACGCCAATACCAGGTCGTTTCGGGTGCTCGACGGCATCGAAAGATCGTACCGCCCGAGACAATAGTCGAGCGCCATGACCGTACATTCGCGGAATGGCGTGCGCGGTTTTGCCAGCGAATTGCTGGCGGCAGCCCGCTCCATCTGTTTGCCGCGCCAAAGCCGGACAAAAGCCACCGCGGTTTCAGCATTTAGATTGAGGGTTTTGCTGACGACAGGGGCCAGGCTCCCTTCGATATCCAGGAGCGCCATATAGACGTCATAGGTGACGAGTTTCGCGCGCATACCCTGTCCCTCCCGGAGCCGTCAGGCGGTGTCGACGACGTTGCCGAACGCCTCGCGTGCGGCCGCCCGCCCACCGATGAAACATTCGGCGAGATTGCCGCCCGAGATATACAAGTGACCGAACACGCTGCCGAGTTCGCCCGCCGTATAAAGGCCTGGGATGACCTCGCCGAACGGATTGAGCACACGTTGGCGTCCGTCGTGGACCGGACCGCCCTGCGTGTTGCCGACCAGGGGGCGCAATTCGGCCGTGTAGAACGGTGGCTCCTGAATGGGGACGAGGGATTCCGGAATGCGCCCGTAGTCCTTGTCTTCACCCGCCGCGACGAAAGCGTTCCAGCGGTCAACGGTTTCTTCCAGCGCATCGGCAGGCGCTCCCATGATATCTGCGAGTTCCGCCAACGTGTCCGCACCCTTGATGATGCCGAGTTCGATCTCCTGCTTATTATCGGCGCTCCACATGAATGTCTGACCGTGGTCGTTGTAGGTCTGCAGGCCCATCTGTCCGGATGCAAGGCCCGGGGCATCGATCACCAGCCAGGCCGGGTTGCGCAGGTGGGTGCGCGACACCGGGTCCATGATTTCCATGTCTCGATGGCCTGTATCCTGAACGTAGGGCGGGTACTCGTTCATAAAGCGATTGCCGCGCGCATCGACGACGATCCACGGCATGCGTTTTCCATGCAATGCCGAGAAAAACGCCGGGACGTCTTCCGGCTCTTCTTGCTCCGGAATCCAGTCGGGAAACTTCATCAGCCGCATACCGAACGGATAATCGGGGTCGGGGTGGGGCATGCCATACGTCCCGTGGTAGTGCCACATGTGCCAAAGGTCCGCGCCGACAGCCTGCGCCATGCGAATGCCGTCGCCGGTGTTGCCCATATATGCTTGCGGCATGACGGGTTTGCCTTGCCAGTACTGCGCCTGCATTTCCGTGTCGGCCTCGAAGCCTCCGCAGGCCAGGATGACGCCGCCGCGCGTACGTACGCGGCGGACGCCAGACGAATCCCTGAGCTGGACACCGACGACTGCGCCATCGGGGCCCGTGATCAGGCGTTCCGCCGCCGTCGAATATCGGACGGGAATATCACGCGCCTCGACGTTATGGTGTAGCGCTGCGAACAGCCGCGTGCCGCCCCTGAGCCCGCGCACGTGCGGATACTTTTCGTTCAGTTCCACCCCTGGGTAGTCGGCGATCGATATGAAACCAAAAGTATCGAAGCCGTCGAACGGATAGTTACCGGGCATCCAGTTGATCACCGGGTTCGCACCGGCGGCCTCGGCAATGTCTTCGATGAAGGTGGAGATCGTCACCATACCTTCAGCCAGTGCAGCCAGCGGTTCGTCCGGCGTGGTGCCGGCATTGGTCGCTTTCAGATAGGCGAAAGCGGCGTCACGATCCTTGGCGATACGCACGCCGCCCGCCGAACAGATCGATATGCCGCCGGGGGTTTGGTTCTTTTCGACCAGCAGGACGTTGGCGCCGATATCATGGGCCTCGATCGCCGCCGTGCCGCCGGCAAAACCGAAGCCGACGACCACGATGTCAACTGTCTCGTCCCAGTTATCCCCGTGCGCTTCCACTGCAAGCCCCCTCAACGTCTTATGATTATTGCGTTTCTTTCCTAGGGGCTTTCTCGGCGAACGGCAAGGTTGGCTCCCGGAATGTCTCGGAAACAGGATTTTGGATCGATCCCCGGCGATCTGTTATGGTTAACCAAATGCAAATCCTTTACACAAATTTAGGAATGACCGGGCATTCTGGGCCTGGGTTCAGCGCCTGTGGGACGGGCGCTATGGATAGGGACGGGGAATAGCCTCTTGCGGGTGTTTTCCAACAACATCGCCAATGCGGTGGCGCGGCTGCCGGACCATCAGGTGTTCGGACGCGTCGCCGATATCGTCGGCTTGATGGTCGAAATCGGTGGCTTGCAGGGCACGCTATCGATCGGCGATCATGTTCGTGTCGACGGTCGCAAGGGCCATTATGTTATTTGCGAGGTGATCGGTTTCCGGAGCGGACGCGCGCTGGTTATGCCGTTCGGTTCGCTCGACGGAATCGGCCTCGGTTGCCAGGCGGAACTCGCCTCGACCGAACCCTCGATCTACCCGGATCAGTCGTGGCTGGGGCGTGTTATCAACGCGTTCGGCGAGCCGCTCGATGATCATGGCGCCATTGAAAGCGGCATGAAGCCCTATCAAATCCATGCCTCACCGCCGCCCGCGCACAAACGACGCCGCGTCGGCGGCAAGGTCGATCTCGGTGTACGCGTGATGAACACCTTCCTGACCACATGCCGCGGTCAGCGTATGGGTATCTTTGCGGGCTCCGGGGTCGGCAAGTCGACACTACTGTCGATGATGGCACGTAACACTGACGCCGAAATCAGCGTTGTCGGCCTGATCGGGGAGCGCGGCCGCGAGGCCAAGGAATTTATCGAGGATTACCTGGGCGAGGAGGGGATGAAGCGCACCGTCGTGATCCTCGCTACGTCCGACGAGCCGCCTTTGGTCCGCCGTCAGGCCGCTTATGTGACACTGGCCGTGGCGGAATACTTCCGCGATCAGGGTAAGAACGTGCTCTGCATGATGGACAGCATTACGCGTTTCGCCATGGCACAGCGTGAAATCAGCCTCTCAGCCGGTGAGCCGCCGGCGTCGAAGGGGTATACGCCTTCCGTCTTTGCCGAACTGCCGAAGTTGCTTGAGCGCGCCGGTCCGGGGCATGGGGCGCAGGGCGATATTACAGGTCTTTTTACCGTGCTGGTCGAAGGTGACGATCATAACGAACCCGTCGCCGACGCAGTGCGCGGTATTCTCGACGGTCACGTGGTGTTGGAGCGGGAGATCGCCGAGCGGAACCGCTACCCGGCGATCAACGTGCTCAAGAGCATTTCGCGGACAATGCCGGCTTGCAATACGGCATCCCAGAATGCGGCGATCGTGCGGGCGCGTAAGCTGCTGGCAACTTACGAAGACATGGCGGAGCTGATCCGCCTTGGTGCTTACCGGCGTGGATCCGACGCGGCGGTCGACGAGGCAATCCAATACTATGATCAGCTAGAAAATTACCTGTCTCAGGAAATTGGCGAGAGCCCGTCGCTCGCGGAAGGCTATCAGCAGCTTTACGACCTGCTTGGCATGCAGGGTGATACAGGTGATCCGGCAGCAGATGAGGCCGACCCTGAAACTGCCGGCGGGTAAAATTAGATGGCGAAAGATTTCAAGGCGCTCGTACGGCTCAATGACTGGGAAGTGGATCAGAAGCGCCGCATCCTTGCCGAACAGCTTCGCCAGCTCGAGAACCTGATCGGGCTGCTGGAAGCGCTTGAGGAAGAGATCAAGCAGGAACAGGCGCACGCCGCCAGTATGCCCACCGAGGGCGGGATCCTCTATGGCCCATATGCCGAGCAAGCAATCCGCCGCCGTGAGGATTACCAGAACCGTATCGTCCAGCAGGAACGCGCCGTCGAGGATGCACGTGAAGAACTTCGCGTTGCGTTTTTAGAGTTCAAGAAGTACGAAATCACTGAGGACCGCCGTGTCGCCCGGATTGAAGCCGAAATCGAACGAGACGAGCAACTTGAACTCGATCAGATCGGTATCACCCAGTACAACCGCCGGCAGTCCAGCAAGGTAAAATGACGTTCGCCGTCCTAAGGCGCCAAACGGTCGAGTAAGCCGCGTTCCTTCCAGTTCGGCTGGCGATCTTCGACCCGGACTTCGTGGCGCATGTCGGACCCTGACCGGCACAGCGTCACTTCGATCCAGTTCGGTATCACCTGGTCATTGATGTCTTCCAGGATTGTCTGGGCTGTTTCCTCGAGACTTGTAAAGGGGAGCTTGGCTAACTTGCCGACATAGCGGCTCAGGCTCTCGGGTTTGAGCACGTCGCGGTCCGGCACATAGCGCAACCTAAGTGTCGCACCCATGCAATCGTTTTCCATCACCACGACCGCATCATGCCGTGGATGCGGTGCCGGTAGCGTCTCCAATACGTCGCGGCGTTTGCAGATGTCCTCGGTGGCGTCCAATTCCCGCTCTCCGTCCTCAGGCCATTACATCGCCGGCAGCGCCGGGACTGCGCTTGGGGATGTTGACGAATTTACCCGGCGCGGCCTGGAACCCGACTGAGCCCTCGAGCCCCGTCACGTCAAGCGCGTCGGTGAAAAGTCGGCGGATGTCCTCGCGCATCCGCGGCGGAAGCGGCTCGTCCGTTCGAAGGACCATGTCGAGACGTTTGTTTTTGTCCCCGACCAGTCCGTCAATCTGCAGATGCCCGAGACGGCTTAAATTCAGGTCGACCACGAAACGCGTACTGTCCTTGTCATCTTCGCTTTCATCGTCACCTGCGTCGCGATCACGTACTAGCATCTGGATACGATCAAGTTCGCTGCCGTGGAGGAAGGGGACACCCATAAGGCGCCATTCGCCCGATGCCGGGTCGTCGACGGTGCGAGCCATTTGCGACATGTCGGCGCGCATCCGCGCGGCAAGTTCCGGGCGGGTGCGATCGAGAATGCGCATCGGACCATCTCCAAGCCAATTTTTGATATCGCCACCCCTGAGCGCCGACAGGAAGAACAGTATATTGGTCGCTAGTTGCGCGTCGGCGCGCGGGAGCGCGCTTTGAACGATGTGTTGATGTGCCCCGGGCGCGATATCCCGGAGCGAACTCAGCGCGTCTTCGAAGGCGGGCCAGTCGCCATCCAGGATCGGTTGAGCACCGTGCATGAGTCCGTGTTGCGCCGTTCCGCTTGCGGATGCCTGGAGGGAGACGATCTCGAAACGTACTTCCGTCCCCGGTGGCAACGGCTGCGCCGTGGGCAGCGTCACCGGACCCGCATGGGTCTGCACCAGCGTTTGTCCGGCCCCGTGACTGCCGCTGACGACCCCGGTGAGTTGTGCTCCGGCGGCGAGGGACACCTGACCGGATGGCGGCGGCGGGACGAGGCGTTGCGGTACGCCTGTAGGCACTTCAACCGCGACGATCCGGATCTGCAGGGTGCTTCCGGCGGGAAACGATGTCAGACCAGTCTGCACCTGTGGCTGGACACCCGGCGTAGATGCGGCGTTAGCGTTTTGAGCAGGGACTGCTGCGGGGTGTGACTGACCGGGATTGCCTGTGGCCGATGCAGCGGCGCTGATGCCCGGCCCGGATTGAACCGAACCGGGTGCCGCCCCCGCGGGGGCGCCGGTGACATGTCCGGGGATCTGCACGACCTGTTGGGGATTGAGTGTTACAGGGCGGAGCAACGTGGCGCTTAGCAATGCGCCGGAGGCGATCTGCTGGCCGGCCGGTGAGGACACCTGGACAGCAGCCGGGGAGGTGCCGGGGCCGGCCACGGACGTATTCGTGCCCGCAGCATTCGTGAAAGTCAAAGGTTTGCCGTCGGCGTTGGTAAGTAGTGCTTTGGGCGTGGTGCCCTTGCTGAGGAGTTGCAGGATCAAGGCGTCACCGGGCTTGAAGGCGCTTAGCGCATTCGGGGGCAGTTTGACGGCGATGTCACCCAGCCGGCTCGATACCTTTAACTCTGCGGCGTCGGCCAGAGCTGTGACGAGGACGTCCAATTTGCTGCCGATCGGCAATTCGAGCAACTGCGGCGGTACCTGTGTGATGGTCAGACGAGGTAGAGCCGCCTGCCCGGCAGGCGGCGGCGTAGGGGTGGGGGGCGTGACCTCGCTCATATTTTGGCCGCGCTGCCCCGACGGACGCGGCGCGCGATCTGTTTTACGTCTTCCGCGGCAGCACTGTCGGGCGCGCGGTTCAGGATCGACTGTTGAGCGCGGATTGCCGCGCGGACCTTGTCGTCCCGGCGGACGATGCCGAGATGCTCGGGCGAATACTTCAAGAAACCCTGGCAGGCTTTGTTGAGCGTATTGTATGTGCGCTCGCCCTCGGTCGTGGAATTGACCATGTTCGTGACGACCTTGATGCTGGTCTCCGGGCGTTCATTATGGGCGATCTTGATGAATGCATATCCGTCCGTGAGTGACGTCGGCTCATCCGTGACGACGACGATGATCTGATCGGCGGCATAGGCCAGGCGGCGCACGGTGCTTTCGACGCCGGCGCCGAGATCAAGGATCACGTAGTCATAGTTGGCCGCCAGCAACGCCAGTTCATCTAGAAGGGATTGCAGCCGGTTTGATGCGAGATTAGCAAGCGCGCCGGACCCGGATCTCCCGGCGATGACGTCGAACCCGCCGTCGTCGCAATAGCCCACGGCTTGTGCAAGGCTGGCGCGGCCGGCCAGTACGGCACCAAGATCTGTCCGGGCCGCGAGACCCAACTGGATATCCATGTTGGCAAGGCCCAGGTCACCGTCGAACAGCAAAACGCGCCGGTCGACCATCGCTAACGCGTGCGCCAGCGTGATCGAAAACCAGGTCTTGCCGACACCGCCTTTGCCGGAGGCAACGGCGATAATATTGCCTTTCGTGCGTGCGGGACGATCAGGGGTTACGGGGGACGTTTCGCTCATTGCGCGGCCTTTTTCTGTATCGGCTCGTCTTCGTCGCCGGGGACGAGGAGCTGAGCCAGTGAGACGGGATTGATACGGCTGAGGCCATCTGCGACCTGTGGGTTGATAGAAACATTGGCGATCGCGACACGGCCCGCCAAGGCGGCAGCAAGAATGCCGCCAAGCCGCCGGGTCATATCGAGGCGGCTGATAACCATGCGCTCAGTGCCGATTGCGGCAAAGGCGCGGGCGGTATCGGCGGACTCCATGGCATCCGCGCCTGCGGCCAGCACCAGTACCAGTTCCGCCTTCGCGGCGGCAGCGAGCGTGCGAAGCGCCTGCATATCCTCGTCATCGAATGGATTGACCCCGGCGGTGTCGATGATTGCGGCATCCGCGGCCGAAATCGCGCCGTTCTGTTCGGAGAGCGTATCGACATCCGGTGCGATAACGAGATCCATCTCAAGTATATCGGTGAACGCCTTCAACTGTTCGACGCCACCGGCACGTTTGCTGTCTGAGGTGGCGATGAACACGCGTTTGCCGGCGAAGCGCGCATGCGCGGCCAACTTTGCGGCGGTAATGGTTTTCCCGGCCCCAGGTGCCCCCACCAGCATCAGCGGGCGCGTCTGGGTCTCGAAGTCGATCGGGCCGAACCGGGCACCCATGTCGATAGCGGCAGCAAGCGTCATGGTCGGGTCGGTGTCATCGACGAGGTCGCAGTCGCGCAATACCTGCTCGGTCAAATGCTGTGGCAAGCCGTGCGCGGTCAGCACCTGTGCCAGGAACTCGCGCTTGGCCAGCGGATCCATCGGTTGTTTCTGGGGCGTTTCATAGACTTCGTCAGGCAGGACGATGTCGTCTTCGAGCGCAGCAGTGACCCAACAGGTGCCGTCTTCGCCATCCACCTCGGTGGAGACGATAATGGCGTCATCGCCCATTTCCGCGCGCACCTGCGCCATGGCGTCTGACATCGTCGGGGCGGTGAAGTTTCTGAGGCGCATAAGCCCTGTTCGCTAAACTAGATTTGGCCGACCGTTTTGATCTTCGCCTTAGGGTATATCTCGTTTTGCGACATGACCACCGTCATCGGGCGGAACCGGTCGACGATGGAGCGTACGAACGGACGGATCGTCGGACTGGTCAACAGTACCGGCTGTTCACCCATCATTGCCTGGCGTTCGAATGTATTACGGAGTTGCGTAATGAACTCCTGCAACTTGGTCGGCGGCATCGAAAGCTGACGGTCTTCGCCCTGACCCACAAGGCTCTCGGCAAAGGTCTGTTCCCAGCCCGGCGACAGCGTCACCAGCGGAATAAAGCCATGGTCGTTGGTGTTCATGTTGGAAATCTGTCGAGCGAGGCGGGCGCGCACGTGCTCGGTGATCATCATCACGTTGCGGGTATTGCCGCAGGCTTCGTAGACCCCTTCCAGGATCGTCGGCAGATCGCGGATCGAAATGCGTTCCGCCAGCAGATTCTGCAGGATCCGCTGAATACCGCCGAGCGAAATCTGCGACGGAATGATGTCGGCGACCAGTTTCTGGTGGTCCTTGTCGATTTCGTCCAACAGCTTTTGCGTCTCGGAATAGGACAGTAGCTCGGACATGTTGTCCTTGATCAACTCGGTGATATTGGTCGTCACCACGGTTGCAGGGTCAACGACGGTGTAGCCGCGGAACAGCGCTTCTTCGCGGTTCGCTTCTTCAATCCACATGGCGGGTAAGCCGAATGTGGGTTCGGTGGTCTTTTCGCCGGCAAGCGAGATTTCCTCGCCGCGCGGGTCCATCACGAGCAGCATGTTGGGCCGAAGTTCGCCGCGTCCGGCTTCGATCTCCTT